>SAMEA104315426__coassemble_216_pt1 | contig 56148 bp, 49 predicted proteins | sample SAMEA104315426__metabat2_low_PE_024 | metagenome-assembled genome bin SAMEA104315426 (sample SAMEA104315426) | gut metagenome | biome: Monkey gut; feature: monkey-associated habitat; material: faeces | place: China | collected 2013 | reverse complement strand
TTGAATGAAGAAAGGAGACGTGGTTCAATCTTAGCGTCAAGGTCTTTCACCTTAATTTTCAGTTTTTCTTCCTCTGCACGAGTTTCGTCCATGATCTCGTCGAGTTCGTTCTTCTTCACTTCCAAGGCCTGACGACGGTCTTCGATGTTTTCCTTATTGACAGCGAGCTCCTCTTTCTTCTCTGTCACACGATTCTGAGCCTCTCTGATTTTCTTATTACAGAGTTCGATTTCAAGTTCCTGAAATTCGATTTCTTTTGTCAGAGTGTCATATTCGCGGTTGTTCTTAACCTCGTCCAACTGCTTTTTGTAACGTTCCACGCTGACTTTGGCGTTTTCGATATCGCCTTTTTTCTGTACGATGGCAGTCTCATACTCATTGATGTCTGCCTGGATTTTCTCGATACGAGTTGTCAATCCTTCGATTTCATCTTCCAGGTCCTGTACTTCCAAAGGCAGTTCGCCTCTCAACGCACGCTTCTCGTCGATAGCCGAAAGCGTAGTCTGCAACTGATAGAGCGTCTTCAGACGTTCTTCTACCGGCATTTCTGATGGATCTTTTTTTGCCATTTGCTTATAAATATATAATTGGATTTGTATTTGTTTCTGCTATAAATGTCTTTACATCAGGATATTGACGTTGTATCACATCTTGAAATATTTCACTTGTAAACTGTTCGCTCTGATAATGTCCTATGACACATATCTGGATTCTTTGCTCATATCCGAAATACTGATGATAATGCATTTCTCCTGTAATGAAGGCGTCTGCCTGTTGGTTCACAGCCTCATCAAGCAAGAAATCACCTGCTCCTCCGCATAGAGCTACCTTACGGATTGGACGTCTCAATAGCTCATTGCAGAGCGCACATTCTACGTCAAACTGTCGTTTCACCAACAAGACGAAATCATCGGCAACCATGGCTTCGGGCAACAGGCCTATCACTCCACTACCCGATTGTGCGCTGTCAGCCTCACCATTAGCTTGGAGAAATTTCACTTCCTTAAGCCCCAATCGTTCTGCAATTTTCCAGTTGACACCATTTCTGGCATTATCCATATTAGTATGCATCGATGCGATAACGATATGACGCTCTATAGCTTTCATTACCGTACGCTGCACATAATCGGCACCACAAATCTGTTTCAGTCCACGAAACAAAAGTGGATGATGACTGATAATCAGGTTACACCCTTTTTCTATTGCCTCATCAACAATTTTTTCGTTGACGTCAAGACACAATAATGCCCCTGAAACCTCCGCCTCTGTCAATCCAACTTGCAGGCCAGCATTATCCCAACTTTCCTGTAAGGGCAGAGGCGCGAACTGTTCAAGGGCGTCAAGCACTTGCTGTATTTTCACGCTTCTATGATATTTTATCAATATGCAAAGTTACTGTTTTTCATCGGAAAGACATAGTCCTTCCGATGAACATTATCATTTTTTAACGATTATTCTGGATCATTGTCATGCTCATGACAATAGCTACTACCATCAAAACAATGGGTGCAGACCCGATCTTTGGGCAATCCGATAGATTCGACAAGATCTTCCACATGAGCAAATTTCAGACTCGTCAGTCCCAGTTGCTTGGCTATTTCCTGCACCATGCGCTTGTATTCTGGTGAATCTGTTTTTGCATACTCTGCCAGTTTTGCATTTTCATCGCCCTCAAAATCCTTGATGATGCGACGGGTAATGAGTTCAAGAGGGCTCTTCTGTGAGGTAAAACCGATAAACGGACAACCATACACCAATGGTGGGCAAGAGATACGTACATGTACTTCCTTTGCACCATTATCGAAGAAGGTACGCACATTGTCGCGTAACTGGGTACCACGTACGATAGAGTCATCACAGAAAACAACACGTTGATCCTTCAAAATGGCAGGGTTGGGAATGAGTTTCATGCGTGCCACCAAGTCACGACGTTTCTGGTTGCCAGGAGTAAACGAACGTGGCCATGTTGGAGTATATTTCAATACAGCACGCTTGTATGGTACTTTCTTTCCGTGTGAGTAACCAAGTGCCATTCCTACTCCCGAATCGGGAATACCACAAACGAGGTCGGCTTCCACTTCAGTATCCTTCTCACCCACAATGCGTCCGTTCTTCTCGCGTACTGCTTCAGTATTGATTCCTTCATAGTCGCTGGCAGGAAATCCGTAATACACCCACAGGAACGAGCATATCTGACAACGGCTCATAGGTTTTTGCAACACTTCGATACCGTCGGCACGCAGTTTTACGATTTCTCCCGGACCTACATCGCGCAGTACTTGATAGTCAAGATTGGGAAAACTTGTCGTTTCGCTTGATACTGCATAGGCATCATCACGTTTTCCTATAACGATAGGGGTACGTCCAAGGAAGTCACGTGCGGCAATAATACCATCTTCGGTAAGAATCAACATCGAGCACGAGCCCTGTATTTTCTGATAAACCTTATTGATACCATCCACAAACGAGTCACCCATATTGATAAGCAATGCCACGAGTTCTGTCTGGTTGATGACATTCGCCGACATTTCACTAAGGTGCATGCGGTTGGCCAACAGTTCATCAGCTATTTCTCTAAGATTATTGATTTTGGCCACTGTGACCACTGCATAACGTCCCAAATGGGAGTTGATGATGATGGGTTGTGGATCTGTATCACTAATAACACCCAGTCCCTGATGCCCCTTAAAGTCGTCAAGTTCATCTTCGAAACGCGAACGGAAATATTGGCGTTCCAACGAGTGGATAGAGCGATGAAAACCGCTTTCCTCATCAAAAGTCACCAATCCTGCGCGTTTGGTTCCTAAGTGCGAATTGTAGTCTGTACCGTAAAACACATCGTTTACACAGTCCTTAGTCGAGATCGTACCGAAAAAACCTCCCATTGTATTGCTTGTATTGAATTACTATACTTTGTTTAGGTCTGCAAAATTACAAAAAATTCATGGAATTACAATAACCCATGCCTTTTTTTTAGTTTTCCATACCGTTTATTTATGCTATATCAATATTCCATCTGCCTCACTCAGCGTCGAAACCACTCATAGACCATAACAGAAAGCAGTATCGACAACACCGAGCAACACACCATTCCAATAGTGGCTGCTACAGCGAAAATACCTGCCTGTATTGGAGGCATACCACTGAGCATCAGCACACAAAGCATTGCAGGAACAGCCACAAGTCCAGTATCTCGCATCTTGGTCAGCAACGGATTAAGTGCTTTACTCATAGCTCGCACCAGAAATGGGCGCAAGGCTTCTGTTTGCGTTGCACCATTTCCCTGCAAATACTCAAACATACTGGCATGTACCTTGCGATTAAAAGCATAAGTGAGCAACCCACTCATACTCGCTCTCAAGGCTTCGCCATGAAGCAGAGCCATTACAGGCACCCAAAACCAAATATTACCGAAGGGATTCTGACCCATAATCACCATCACCAGAAGTCCCACAATAAACGTAACAGGTACCACTCCTATTAATATTGGTACAACAAGCCACTTTTTTCGGCAACAAACTATCGTTACTATAACCTCCAACAATAGTAGCAACAGAACGTCAAGCCACCATACGGCTGATTGAAACACAAAATTAAATACCACGACCAGCACCAACATGGCAATAGCCCAACAACCTGTTGTAGTGAGCAGACGATAGAGTAGTCGGCGGTCGTTCTTATAAAAGACGGTCAACGGAATGGCCAACAGCATGAGTCCGGCCAACAACTGAAAGATGATGCTAATCATAGTTGTATCTGCTTTTGAGCAATTAGGGGGTTAACAACCAATACCGATGCTCCGTTGCGAGCTGCTTCCAAAAGCATTTTGTCTGCTGCCTGTCGTGTTGCTTCTGATATTTGTGACGAAGGTTCATCCACAACGACGAGCGACTTTCGCAAGCCAACGGCACGATGCACAAGCGACAGAAACTGCTCGTCTGCAGTAAGTTGCGACCAAGTCCGACCATCTTCTTCACCTTGAGAAGGTTCTTGTACTGAAGTTTCTCGACTATTGATTTTCAGCGAATTTACCGTTGCGTCACATTGTGCTATTGTATCATAGCCCTCTACCAGCGACAGTTGTTGCGGCACATAAGCTGTAGCGCGCCGAAAAAAAGGAGCCGACAATGGAGTTAGCAATTCACCATCGATACTGATATGCCCTCCGTCGATAGACACCATCCCGAGCACAGCCCGAAGCAAAGTGGTCTTTCCTGTCCCTGCTTCACCATATATACCAACCATCTCACCATCGCCCACTGTCAGCGAGCAATCAGCCAAGAGTCCGTCAATCTTTACATGGTGTAATTCTAACATCGGTTGTTTTTTTGATGGCAAAGATACAATATAGTGAATAAAAAGCCAAATATATTCGTGATTTTCTTTTGTACTTCTCCCGATTTGCACTACCTTTGCACTCATGATAAAAAGTAAGAGACGAATGTTGGCCGAATGGGAACCGCAAAGTGCGGTACAACTGACATGGCCTCACAAAGATACAGACTGGGCTCCTATACTGCCAGAAATCACCGCAGTATATGAGGAAATGAAGCGAGAAATAGAAAGCAGAGAAACCGTTATCGTAGTCGATGACATACCACACAACGACACATGGGCACGCGACCATGGTTTCATTACCGTAGAAGAAAACGGCCAACTGATTCTGCTCGACTTTAAATTCAACGGATGGGGCGAGAAATTTGCCGCAGAACTCGACAACGATATCAACCGACAACTCTACGAACAACAGCTGGTGAAAGGCATTTACGAGTCACACCTCGATTTCGTTCTTGAGGGCGGTAGTATTGAAAGCGACGGCAAAGGCACTATCTTCACCACCACCTGTTGCCTGATGGCGCCACATCGCAACCAACCTCTTACACAACAAGAGATAGAACAACAACTGAAAGAATGGCTCGGAGCAGAACGCATTGTCTGGATCAACCATGGTTCGCTCATAGGTGACGATACCGATGGACATATTGATACACTGGTACGCATAGCTCCTAACGACACCTTATTATATATAGGGGCCGACGACGAACATCCCGACCTGTTGCTCATGGAGCAAGAACTCCAACAGCTACGCACCATCGACGGACATCCCTACCGATTGCTCCGATTACCCATGCCACGTCCCATCTATGATGATGGCGAGCGACTACCTGCCACCTATGCCAACTACCTGGTGATAAATGGCGCCGTCCTCGTCCCCACCTACAACCAACTGGACCTTGACCAAGAGGCCATAAGCACCATCGGCAAGGCCTTCCCAGATAGAGAAATCATTGGTATCGACTGTCGCGCTGTCATCCGGCAACACGGATCGTTACATTGTTGCACCATGCAGTATTACTAAGATGAAAACAGGAATCATTCAACAGCACAATACAGCGGACATACAAGACAACCGCCAACGACTGGCAGAGAGCATACGTTCGCTCGCCAAACAGGGTGCAGAACTCATCGTTCTGCAGGAACTCCACAATTCGCTATACTTCTGTCAGACCGAGAATGTCGATCTATTCGACTTGGCAGAAACCATCCCAGGCCCTTCTACCGATTTCTTCGGAGCATTGGCACGCGAACTCCAAGTGGTCATCGTCACCTCTTTGTTTGAACGACGTGCACCCGGACTCTATCACAACACGGCAGTAGTATTAGAGAAAGATGGTTCTATAGCAGGAAAATACCGCAAAATGCATATCCCCGATGACCCAGCATACTACGAGAAATTCTATTTCACACCAGGCGATTTGGGGTTCCACCCCATCCAGACCTCTGTAGGCCGACTTGGCGTACTGGTTTGCTGGGACCAATGGTATCCTGAAGCAGCACGTCTGATGGCACTACAGGGAGCAGATATGCTGATCTATCCTACCGCCATCGGTTACGAGAGTAGCGACACACCCGATGAGCAAGAACGTCAGCGCATGGCTTGGCAAACCGTACAACGTGGCCACGCAGTAGCCAACGGACTACCCGTAGTGACCGTCAATCGTACCGGCCACGAACCAGACCCCAGCAAACAAACCAACGGAATACAGTTCTGGGGCACCTCGTTCGTTGCCGGCCCGCAAGGTGAACTGCTCTACGAAGCACCACGCGACAGCGAAACCACAGCCATTATCGATGTCAACCTGCAACGCTCCGAACAGGTACGCCGCTGGTGGCCCTTCCTTCGCGACCGACGCATAGACCATTACGATGATATCACCAAGCGATTCATCGACTGACTATCAACTCTCTTCAACAAGCAAACAACAAACAACTCAAACAGAATATGGCAAACAATCTAAGATTCCAAGTGGTGGAAGAAGCCTTCAAGAAGCATGCACTCGATGTGGAGGCACCAAGCGAGAGACCATCAGAGTATTTCGGCAAATACGTATTCAGCCGACAAAAGATGTATAAATACCTACCTGCCGACATCTACAACAAGATGATCGACGTGATGGACAACGGCGCCCGATTGGACCGTTCCATAGCCGATGCCGTAGCGGCTGGCATGAAACAATGGGCAAAAGAAATGGGGGTAACCCACTATACCCACTGGTTTCAGCCACTCACCGAAGGAACTGCCGAGAAACACGATGCCTTCGTAGAACACGATGGCAAAGGCGGAATGATAGAAAAATTCTCAGGTAAACTGTTAGTACAACAGGAACCAGACGCCTCTTCTTTCCCCAATGGCGGCATCAGAAACACATTCGAGGCACGAGGCTATTCTGCCTGGGACCCCACAAGTCCGGTGTTCATCATCGACGACACACTCTGTATCCCCACCATCTTCATTGCCTATACTGGCGAAGCCCTCGACTATAAGGCTCCGCTATTACGATCTATCCATGCCGTAGACAAAGCTGCAACAGATGTCTGCCAGTATTTCTATGACGATGTCAATAAAGTGCAAGTCAATCTGGGTTGGGAACAAGAGTATTTTCTAGTTGACGAAGGACTCTATTCTGCACGCCCAGACCTACTAATGACAGGTCGCACCCTAATGGGACATGAGAGTGCGAAAAACCAACAGATGGACGACCACTATTTCGGAACCATCCCCGACCGCGTACAGGCTTTTATGAAAGACCTTGAGATACAAGCTCTCGAACTGGCCATCCCTGTAAAGACCCGCCATAACGAGGTTGCCCCCAACCAGTTTGAATTAGCCCCCATCTTCGAAGAGTGCAATCTGGCTGTCGATCACAACATGCTGCTCATGTCGCTCATGAAAAGGGTGGCCCGCAAACACGGATTCCGAGTGTTGCTCCACGAGAAGCCCTTTGACGGCATCAACGGATCGGGCAAGCACAACAACTGGAGCTTGTCTGCCAATAATGGCGTACTACTCCACGCCCCAGCTAAGACTCCTGAGGAGAATCTGCGCTTCGTAACCTTCATCGTTGAGACCTTGATGGCTGTTTTTCATCATAACGGACTGTTGAAAGCATCTATTATGAGTGCCACAAATGCCCACCGCTTGGGTGGCAACGAAGCACCACCTGCCATTATCTCGTCATTCTTGGGCAAGCAACTCAACGAACTCCTCGACCATATCGAAAAGAGTGAGAAAAACGAGCTCTTCAACCTAAAGGGCAAACAGGGCATGGAAATAGATATTCCACAGATTCCAGACCTCATCATCGACAATACCGACCGCAACCGCACATCGCCTTTTGCTTTCACCGGCAATCGCTTTGAATTCCGTGCTCCCGGTTCCGCAGCCAACTGCGCCTCGGCCATGATAGCACTCAATGCAGCGATGGCAGAAGCCCTCGTATCTTTCAAAGAGCGTGTCGATGCACTCATCAACAAGGGCGAAAACAAAATTTCTGCTATTCTCGATGTGCTGCGCGAAGATATACGCACCTGCAAACCCGTGCGCTTCGATGGCAACGGCTATTCCGACGAATGGGTAGAAGAGGCACGTCAACGTGGTCTCGACATCGAAAAGTCATGTCCCATCATATTCGAGCGCTACCTCGACGAGTCGAGCGTCCGCATGTTCGAACAGACCAAGGTCATGAACCGCAAAGAACTTGAAGCTCGCAACGAAGTAAAATGGGAGATGTATGTCAAGACTGTGCAGATTGAAGCACGCGTATTGGGCGACCTCGCCATGAACCACATCATCCCTGTCTCAACCCACTACCAAAGCAAACTCATTAAAAACGTGCAGGGCATGAAAGACGTCTTTAGTGCAGAAAAGGCCGACAGACTCTCCTCACGCAATATGAAACTTATTGAAGAGATTGCAGAGCGCACCGAGAAGATTGAACAACTGGTAGAAGAACTAACCGATGCCCGTCGTGTAGCCAATCATATCGAGTCCATCCAACAGCGTGCCATCGCCTATCACGATACTGTAGAGCCTCATATGGATGCCATCCGTTACGAGATAGACCATCTTGAAATGATTGTTGAGGACGGACTATGGACACTACCCAAATACCGCGAACTGCTGTTCATCCGATAGCCGTTAGTCATTTATCCCCCATCCTAAGCGCATGGCTTCTGATATTGAAGCCCATGCGCTTGGGATTTTCCTTATTATGACATCCTACAACAAACACTTCCTCGACCATTTCCACACTAGCCTTCGTCAACACACAACCGCCTCACCATGCCTTACCTTCTGTATTTCCCCATCATAAATACACCCTATCAACCAACCATCTCACCGAGTAGCCTTATCGGCATAAGCGTTTGAGGAAGAAGTTGTCACTCTTTGTCATCCTTTGTCAACACTTGGGCTGCTGTGCCATAGTTGTTGGCAGATGATATAGTCGTAGGCGAATGGATAGCACCGCTTACGCGTATAGTTATTTTAGTTTTCAAGAAAATTTCGACCACTCGACCACAGAAGTACGCATCACGCTATCAGACAACACTTTAGGTGGTGGTCGAATCCCGATGGTTCGACCACCCATCGACCACCAAATTTCGTAAGCATATCCGCGCTGCTCATAAACTTTCCATCAAAATAAAGAATGACGCTCAGGAATAAAACAGTTTGATATTCTTTATGACAACGTTTTGACAAGGTATTTCCATTGTTTGACAAAAGTATAGTTCAACGTTTGGCAAAGGGCTTTTCAACTTTTGACAAGGATGTAGTCTAACGTTTGGCAAAGGTTTTTTCAACGTTTGACAAAGATGTTATCCAACGTTTGACAAAGGTATTTTCCAACGTTTGACAAAGATGTTATCCAACGTTTGACAAAGGTATTATCCAACGTTTGATAAAAATATTATCAAGGTTTGAAAAAGTGATGATAAACATCAGTAACTCCGCTTATACATCAATATAGATGGTAGTGGTGGGCGAATTTTTTATGAAAACTAAAATGTTGTATATATGATTTGTCTTTTACCTATTGTAGTTTATCTCACTTAATCGGACGATGTGTTTTAAAATAATAATAAATGATATACGTAAAAAATCCACCTAAGCACGCAGCTGAAATATCTATCCAGTCGATATTTTTAGTGAAAAACGCATCGACGAATTCAAAGCCTATAAGAATTAACATGGATTCTAATATACTTCCAACAATGGATTGTTGCTTATGAGCACGAAGACATCCCTGTATGTAACACACTCCCATAGGGACTCCTAAAAAACTGGTGTAGCTATCTGAAATATGAAAATCACTTAAATGTCTGGAATAAGCATATGGTCTATATATAAAGTTCAAGAATATACAAAGTAAAAGCAGTACAAGACCAACACATATAAATAAGATTTTTGGCTTTTCTTTGATTTTGTTTATTATATGTAACATAGGTGTCTTATTGATTAATTATACCTAATTTCCGCAACACTATAATTTAATGTTTTTTGGAATCTTTTCAATTATAGAGCAATTTGATATCAATTGACTATTGTCGCAGTTTCCCCCGAACAACAATCTTTTCACTTCTCGACAAGTTGCCAGGATTACTTCCTGGCTTTCCTTCCGGAACTTCCAAACCCTGGCGACCATAATACTCCTTCCAATAGGCAGTCACTTTTCCCGTCTTGTCATGAAACGACATGGGGATGGGATTAAACACCAGTTCACCATGCGGTGTCCTATAGCATTTTTGCACCAGTTCGCTACAATACATCGCACTATCTGACGGCATAAAATTGAAATCGTATGGTGTACCGATAAACTGCATAGCCCGTTCCACCGAGCGTGCCACACCAGTAGTATCTTTGAGTTGCGCCACCACCACAGTCTGTCGCCTTGCCATAAAACTATCTATTGGAGTGAGGCACACCCCTTGGTGTATCGCCTCAAGTGCAAATGCCGCCCCCTTGTCTTTATGAAAAATCGCCACATGATCTATTTTTTTTCCATCAAGTCCTGTTGTCACATCGGTAATGTTATTACCGTTTTCTGCCACACAGAAGAGCAAGTCCCCTTCTGCCAGGCTTTTTACGTTTATCTCATTTTGTCCTTGTGCACCAAGACACATAGCTAAGCACACAACAACTGCCATATTTTTCATCTTATTCATTATGATTTCTACTTTACCCACATTTTGACAAGCAACAAAAGTAGAATTTTATTTTGAATTCAGCAAATGAAATGATGTTTTTTTATTGTTGTCCAGTAAAATGCCTATCTTCGCTCATGATATTATTATTTCTAATAAAAACAAAGATAACCCAAAAGACTGATACCTCGTGAGAAGTATCTGCCCCAATATATGTTGTTTGCAAAAGTTTTAGCAGCCAGCAATAATTTCAAATAATCTCATCGCTAAATTAGCAATCAACAATTTTGTCAGCATATTGCTTCTACCCCTCAGCACTTTATATACAACAACTGCGGCTTTGGGCACATATATTTTTTTTAGCATAGATAATGGTATTTGCTTGTAGTTCTTGTTGTTTTTTTTTAACTTTGTAGTCAATATATATAATCTTCATCACGTATGAAACTAAAACTGTTTGTCTTATTACTATTGATTATCATCGTTGTCATGCCATCGGATGCCCAAACACCTGGGACTTCCCACATGCCACCAGTTAATCAAGCACTACCACACATCAGCAACCACCTAAACGTGACAACAAATCTACCTGTCAAAAAGAGCATGCCAGCCGTTTCAGAGGCCAGAATACAAGATTATTTCCCTTTAAGCGAAGCTGTGATATATACCGATACTAAAGAGTATAAAGTCGTAAATATTACCGCAAATATGCTGGCCGATGATATTGAACGCGTCACAGGCAAACACCCCAGAGTTGTGAAAACGACATCACTCAAAAACATCCCAAAGGGAGGAGCTGTAGCCGTAACATTCTTACCCACAAGTAAAGTGAAACAAAAACAGTTTTTTTTAGAAACTTAAACAAACAGATATTATATCATTATGAAATTATCAAACAAATTTATCGTCATCATTGGCATACTTACCATGATGGCAATGCCTTGCAAGGCACAGAAGTGGGAACATTTGGCAGACACCCCTCAAATGGGATGGAGCACATGGAACAAGTTTCAAGGTAATATCTCTGAGGACATCATCAAGGGCATCGCTGATGTGATGGTAGAAACAGGGCTACGCGATGCGGGTTATACCTATATCAATATCGATGATTGTTGGCATGGGAAACGTGATGCCGACGGGTTTATTCAGGCCGACCCGATAAAGTTTCCAAACGGCATAAAGGCCGTGGCCGACTATGTTCACAGCAAAGGGCTTAAACTTGGCATCTATAGTGATGCTGGCTCTGCAACCTGTGCAGGCAGACCAGGATCACTCGGACACGAATATCAAGATGCTATCCAATATGCCCGTTGGGGAGTGGACTATCTGAAATACGACTGGTGTAATACCACCAATGTGAATCCCCAAGGAGCATATCAACTCATTAGCGACGCTCTCCGTTCTGCTGGTCGTCCTATTTTCCTAAGTATGTGCGAATGGGGCAATAGTCAACCTTGGAAATGGGCTCGTGAGATTGGCCACTCATGGCGTACCACACCCGATATATGGTGTCATTTCGATTCTTTGCGTGTATTCCCAGGCTACACACAGTTTGGTGTGATGCAGTGCATCCAATTCAACGACTCATTGCGTCAGTATGCAGGCAAGGGATACTGGAACGACCCCGACATGCTGGAGGTGGGCAATGGTATGACAGAAAACGAGGATCGTGCCCACTTTACCATGTGGTGTATGATGGCCAGTCCACTGATACTTGGAAACGACCTACGCAACATGAGTGAGGCTACTCGCAATATTATTATGAACAAGGAGATGATAGCAATCAATCAAGACACACTTGGCATTCAAGGCCTGCACTATTGCGACCGTGATGGACTACAATTCTGGTTTAAGCCTTTGGCAGGTGGCGATTGGGCTTTCACCATTCTTAATCCCACACAGAATAACATTGTGTGTGAACTAAATTGGCAAGATTTCAATTTTATTGATTCGCAAGTGAGTAAAATGAGCACAGCTTTCAATACGAACATATATAAAGTCTATAACCTTTGGACACATAAGATGGAGGGCAAAACAAATTTAAAGAACAAAATCGTCCGTAAGGTTACTGTAAAATCTCGTGACGTTGTATCATATCGTTTAATAAAATAAGTTATTACTTTCTGGCAAATAGAAGGCACTCTCCGTCTCATTTTTACCAGACAACAATGGTACTATATTTTAGTAATTAAGAATAAGACAAAGAAACATCATATTCATAGTGATTTCCATAAAAAATGTTGATTACGGCATCACCTTATGCAAATGATAGAAAGATAAGCAACTCCTAAGATAGCAAAACATGACTATTTCTCGAAGTGTTGATAGTCTTTTACTGTACGCCAATGTCCTCCCCAGACAAAACCATGTTGACGAAACAGACGATAGCATAGGTCGCGTTCTGTTATCTTATAGGGAAAGGAAGCCCGACGGTCTGCATATCTGCGGGCAGTAGAAGGTTGTATATAGAGCGTTCCATCTTTTCGGCGTCGCACGCATGGATTGTAGAGAGGATTGATGTCGATAGCTAATCCTCGTGCATGTTTAGAGAGTGTTTTACTTCCTGCCACTTTGCGATAGCAATAACACGAAGTATTATTGGCCCGCATGGATTGTTCATCGTCGTTACCATAGTCTGAGATAGGGCGAATGCGTTCTATGGGATATCGTTGTCGGTATAGTTCTGCAAATATCTCACGCAGGTCATCTGTTATTTTATGATTACAAACAATTGTTCCTGTATGTGTCACTCCTTGCCCATCGATATGTTTCACTTGAAGCGTATCGAGTCTCACCCCTGCCGGTTGTGCAGAAGTTGTCAGTAGTGCCAAGCACCATACCATAATAATTAGTATTTCTCGCTTCATCGCTACAAAGGTAGTGCAAACCGAGAGAAATACAAAGAGAAACAAAGTTTTTCTTTTATTTCCGAACTGACGAACGAAGAAAGTGCAGAGTCAAGCTCGCTTGAACTATGCCTTTTAAGAAGAAAGGAAACCAAAAGGTTAGGTGCAGCCTACCTTGGACCGCAGGTCAAAGGCAACGATCAAATAAGAAAAACACCAATTTTTGTAGCAACTAAGGCTGAGAGAAAATGCAATATAAAAGGAGTATTATGCACATATTTGATGAGAAATGCTTACCTTTGCAGATAAAATGAAATAAAAACGGCAAGAAATGTTCACTTTTGCAAACAAAATACAGCACAATAATGACAAATGATAACATTAATGAGATACTGCTAAAGAATGTCAGCATCCTCTCACGACATTCGGAGAAAGAAGACAGTATGATGCCGAAAGGTAACGCTCCCCTGCCCTCTGTAGAGAGTGTGCGCAACATTGTGACGTTGGTGAAAAGCATCATTTTCAGCGACTATTTCTACCAACGACAACCACAGGAGGAAATCCGTTCCTATTATATCGGTGTAAAGATGGAAGACCTATACAAAGAGTTGAAGGAACAGATTGCCCGTGGACTACAGTTCTGCAAGCAGATGGGCGAAGAGGAAGTGCAACGCAAAGCCGAGACGCTGACTTTAGAATTTATCGATGAACTGCCTGAGCTGAAGCGTCTGCTCTATACCGATGTGGAAGCCATGTTCGACAACGATCCTGCTGCAGAAACCTACGGTGAGGTAATCTTCTGTTATCCAGTGGTCAATGCCATGACTCATTATCGCATTGCCCATGCCCTCCACGTGAAGAATATTCCCGTCATACCGCGTATCATCACCGAACAAGCTCACTCCAAAACAGGTATCGACATACACCCCGGCGCTACCATAGGAGAGTATTTTGCTATTGACCATGGCACTGGTGTTGTGATTGGCGAAACCTGTGTTATCGGCCATCATGTCACGCTCTATCAGGGTGTTACGCTTGGTGCAAAGAGTTTCAAATACGACGAGCAGGGTAATGTGCTTAACGTTCCACGCCACCCGATTATAGAAGACCATGTGACAGTATATTCCAATGCTTCGATACTTGGACGCATCACTATTGGACACGATAGTGTAATAGGCGGTAACATCTGGGTTACACACGATGTTCCACCCCATTCACGCATTCAACAGTCGAGGGCGGTCGATGTATCATTCAATGGTGGATTGGGCATATAAATTCCTCTCGGATTAGACTGAGGTCGGATAAAGACTGAGAAAAAGAGGGCCTGTTTGGGTCCGAGGGCACTGAAAAACCTCTCAAATTCTTTTATGTCTAAAAATAATGCTCATATGTAGGTCGTTTTGCTTGCATATGTGCATTATTTTTTGTACCTTTATAGCATATTTAGAGAGATATGCTAGCACAACAAGAAACATTCCAGTTTACCGATTATTCCGGTCTATATGACAAGGTCGTTCCCCAGAAGCACTTGCTTCGCCAAATTAATGACCTTGTAGACTTTTCTTTTGTTTACAAAGAACTTGTTTCAAAATACTGCAAGGATAATGGCAGAAAAGCCGAAAGCCCAATCAGACTTTTTAAGTATCTACTTCTGAAAGTTATCTACGACTCTTCTGACGTAGATGTTGTTGAACGTTCCATGTACGACATGTCCTTCAAGTACTTTTTAGGCATGTCTCCAGAAGAGGGCGTAATCAATCCTAGCACACTCACTAAGTTCAGGAAACTTCGACTTAAGGACATCGACTTGCTTGATATGCTTATTTCAAAGACCGTTTCCATTGCTATAGAGAAAGGGATAATCAAGTCCAATACTATCATTGTTGACGCTACTCACTCAGGCTCTCGTTCGAATCCCTATACTCCTATACAGATATTGAAACTTCGCTCAAAACAATTGCGTAAGTCCTTGTATGAAAATGACGAATCCATAAAGGATATTCTTCCTGCAAAGAACGAAGATGACAGTTTGGAGCATGAGTTGGCATATACGAAGGCGCTTGTTGATAAAGTATCAGAGGATAAGCTCTTGGTAAATATCCCCATGATTCAAGAACGTCTCAACATGCTGATGGAGACCCTTGAGGACATACAGGATCGCTATACCACGTCTAAAGATAAGGATGCCAGAATTGGCCATAAATCAGCCGAGAATCAGTTCTTCGGCTACAAGAGCCATATTGCCATCACTCCAGAGCGGCTGATTGTGGCAGCTACGGTCACTTCTGGAGAAAAAGGCGATGGCAAACAACTACCCGAACTGATAGACAAAGCCAAAGAAAATGGCATAGAGGTAGATACCGTTGTCGGAGATGCAGCCTATTCAGGAGATAGTAATCTGAAAAAAGCAAAGGATGAAGATATAAAGATCGTAGCCAGGCTTAATCCTTGCATAAGCCAGGGATTTAGATCAGAATCAGATAAATGGGATTACAACAAGGACGCTGGCATGTTTGTATGCCCAGCAGGTCACATGGCTACAAGAAAAGCAAAGCAAGGAAAGAAGAATGTACAAGACAACCAAGTATATACCTATTATTTTGATGTAGAGAAATGCAAGGCATGTGCCTTAAGAGAAGGATGCTACAAGGCTGGTGCGAAATCTAAAACATATAGCGTAACTATTAAGACAGCCACCCAGCAAGCTCAACTGGCATTCCAACAAACAGAGGAGTTTAAGGAAGCTTACAGAGAACGCTACAAGATAGAGGCAAAGAATGCTGAGTTAAAGAACGTCTTTGGATATGACAGGGCAGAATCCTACGGAATAGATGCCATGCGTATGCAAGGAGCAGTAACTATGTTTGCAGCTAACGTAAAACGTATCATTAAAATCATGAATGGAGGCAAATAAGGCGGAAATGCCTTAAAAACACTCGGAATGCGGTCAAATGGGGCCATATATAGGTCTGTGAGGCATTATTGGGCGAGTTCTTCAAGTTTTTCCGAAAATTCCTAATAAAAGCGGGGTCGCAACACAATGGTGGCGCAGCCCCGCTATTCTTGTTGTTAGGTTTGGAATTTGAGAGGTTTTTCAGTGCTCTCTTTGGGTCCTCTTTCCTTTTTCTCTTAATATAACAATATTATTTAAATTCATCTTTCGGTACCATGACAAATTGTCGGTCGCCGGCAGTTCTTGTTCTTGTCACCTTTACCAGATTGAAAGCGGCGAGTGTTGAACCATCATAGTAATCGTCGAAATATCCACGGAAGTGTGGGGTTCTACCCACAGTGTAGATATCATAGTCGCGAACTACCACGGTTGTATTATCATCGTAGTCAATATATATTTTACCACCTCTTACCGTCCAATCGAAATAAGTCTGACTACTGCGTCCTGTGTTGAGGTTGTAGTCAATTTCATACCCCGTACCACCACGTGAAAAGTCTCCTTCCTGTACAAAGGTTATCTCTGTTTCGTAGGTATCAGTCATGTGCTGACCATAGCGATAGTCATAAAACTCGCTTGAAAGTGTTCCACTCCATACGCCATCGAGGTCGTATGCCAAATCGGTATCCGAATCGCAACTGGTCATCACAAACATGGTGCAGATGGCCATCAGGGTGTAAGTCAATGTTTGTTTCATAATCATATATCGTTTAGTTTCTGGAAACAAAGGTAGTGCAAATCGAGAGAAATACAAAACATATTTCCCTTTTTTCTATAGGGAAACCCCTATTCTTCTGTAGGAAAATATATTTAACCCTTATTGCCCTTCAACGCAGAAACACGATTTTAGAGATAGAGTCCTACAAGAATCTATTAGTCGATTTATGATAAATATCATAGAATAGATTTTTTCACAATTTTCTTCATGGGTATTTGATTAAATTTTGCTATCTTTGCAAATGATAAGCATGAAGTGGCTGTACGAGTACCACTTCAAAAATTTCTTTTCCATTATTAACACAATCAATAAAGAAGCGGCACGATTGGGAAATCCTGCCGCTTCTATTCTTTTTAGTATTCTTACGAATTAGGATTGTTTCTTACCAAATTCGGGATCAATATCCAAAAACCACGTCACGATATAAGTCAGCGAACAAGTCCCTATCACGATAAGGAAGAACACAGGATAGCCCACAGCCTCTTGCAAGGCTCCAGCAAACATGCCCGGTATCATCATCGACAGAGCCATGAAGGCAGTACACAGCGCATAATGGGAGGTTTTATGGTCGCCACGGCTATAATATATAAGGTATAGCATATAGGCAGAAAAGCCGAATCCATAGCCAAACTGCTCAACAAAGACGCAGATATCAATGATCAACAGATTGGAGGGTAAGGCATAGGAGAGATAGACATAGACAAGGTCGGGCAACGTGATCGCCATTACCATAGGCCAGAGCCATCGTTTCAATCCGTCACGACTTGCCACTACTCCACCGAGTATTCCACCGAGGGTCAGTCCGATGATTCCTACTGTGCCCTGCACTAATCCGTATTCCACATCTGAAAGACCGAGTCCGCCATTGCGTACGGAGTCAACAAGAAACAATGCCGACACCTTAGCCAACAGTCCTTCAGGCATACGATAGAATAGCATGAAGCAGATAGCCACCCACATCTGCGGTTTTCTAAAAAATGTCACCACTGTGGCCACAAACTCATCTGCTATCTGGCGCATAGTACGACGCACTTTATCGCTATCCTCGCTGGGTCGTGGTAATACCCAACTATGATAGAGCCACAAGGCGATGAAGAGTCCTGCCATGAAATAAAATACCAGACTCCATGCATAGGTAATGCTACGAGTGAGGACCTGTAACACACCGGCAAGACCTACCAACAGTCCTGATGCCACAATAGTGGCTATGCGATAGAAGGTGGAGCGGATTCCTACAAAGAATGCCTGTTCGTGTTGGTCAAGACCGAGCATATAGAAACCGTCGGCAGCAATATCGTGGGTAGCACTACCGAATGCCATCAACCAAAAGAAACATAGCGACCCTTGCAACCACCATGGACCTGGTATGGTAAACGCCACACCTGCCAAGGCTGCCCCGATGAGCAGTTGCATCGCCACTATCCACCAGCGTTTGGATCGGAGTATATCCACGAACGGACTCCAGAGCGGTTTGATGACCCATGGCAGATAGAGCCATGAAGTGTAGAGTGTGATATCGGCATTTGACAAGCCGAGACGTTTGTACATGATGAGTGAGATGGTCATCACAGCCACATAAGGCACTCCCTCGGCAAAATAGAGCGATGGAACCCATGTCCACGGCGACATTCGTTTGTTGTGTAACATCAGTATATCTTTTTAATTTCGGCTCCACGATAGTAGTGAAGCAGTATTTCATCGTATTTATATCCTTGTTGTCCCATGACGGCGGCTCCTATCTGACAGAGTCCTACGCCGTGTCCCCAACCGCGTCCATGCAGTCGGAAACCTGTTTCTGTTTTCTCTACATCGAAGGCAGAACTATAGAGATGGCTCTCGCTGAGGGCACGACGTATTTCAAGTTCCTTACCGATGGTGAAGGTTTTCTTCGTACCCACTATTTTGAGTTTCCATATACGTCCACTCTTGCCTCGCTCTAAAGGAATGAGGTCGGTAATGGTGCCGAAGTCTTCTTTGAGTTTCTCGCTAACCAGTTGGGAGAGTTTCTCTGTAGAATACTCCACGGTCCAGCGATAGAAATCGTTGGTCTCTTGATCGTAGTCGTTGAGTACTTGTTCCAGTACGGCCTTATCGTTGGTGTTACAGAAGGGGTCTTCTACTGAAACGAGATATGGTTTCGGAGTATCTTCCCAACAATACTGAAATTCCTCGGTCACTCCACCGCAACATTTCGAGAATCGTGCGTCACATATCTCATCGCCATAACATAGGATTTGTCCTCGTGTGGCTTGCAAGGCTTGTTCTACAGCCGGACTGGTTTGTTTGGTGATGCCTTGATAGCGTTGGCAATGGTCGTCGGCACAAACATCGAAGATGGTATGGTCTTCGCGGTCGTACCAGCGGATGAGTTCATCGTCTTTCTTAATAAACGAGAAGAAACCATCTTTGCGTTGTCCTGCTTCCTCTCGTCTGCGCATCTGCGCCAAGAGCCATGACCGGGAGATAACGGCATGAGCTTTCAGCAGTTCCACACCAGCCGTTGCCTTCATCTCGCTGGAGATGACGCTGGCCAGATAGCGTTCCACAGGCAGTTGATTGATGGCTGTTATCTTATCAGATTCGACCACAAGGCGTAGTGTGCCGAGGAATACCTGTGTCTCTTTTCGTTCCCAATGAAAATTAACGCCGATAGTCACATCATGGAGCGAGAACGACGCTGTTGGGGTTTGTGGTGTGAAGGTCAGTTCGCGATATTGCATGCCTCGCCATAGGATTCCGCCTTCAGAGAATTCCACTACCTGTTCGCCTTTTATGAGTTCTCCTTTTGCCATATATGGTGCGTTGAGAGCAAAGGCGATTTTCTGTCCGCTGACAATTCCCACGGTGACATCGGGCTGTACGCCGTGTTCCTTCTGTGTTGATGTAGAGACTCTTGCCTCTTTCATCTTGCGGATGGCTTCTGCCACCTCATCGGGGGTGAGAGTCACTTCCTGCAGGATGGCTGATGCCTCTTCTGGAGTCAGTTTACGGAAGTCTTCCTCACGTGGTGTGATGATGAGTCCCCCCATATCTACGGCACCCGGACTGATGATGTATTGTTGTTCGTCTGTTGCAGTATAGCAGTCTGGGCGATGTTTTCTGCGTGGCAATACAACAGAGAGGATTGCGTCACCTTGTTTCCATGCTATGATATTCATCATCGGTTCGGTGTCGTCTGCCTGCATCGGCAGACTGTCATACAAGCGACGGAACAACTGGCAGCCTCGCTCTTCGCTATGGCTGCGCACGAGGAATGCAGCTGCGGGATATTCGGGTATCTGCCAGATGCCCTCTTCACCATCGCTCACCACTTCTATCAAGCTGCGACTGAGTCGTTGCCATGAACGTTGCAACGGCAACTTACCGCTACAGATGGCTTGCAGATGGGCATGATCAGGTGCCGATGCGCCACATTTCGGTCCATTATATAATAAGGTAAAATCACGATGCTGGCACACCAGGTGGAGCAGTTCATCGTACATAGGCAGGATGGCTTGTCGCTGATGGCGCAAGGTGGGTAGTGTGAAATGGATGGGGAGGATGGGGAACGGATTGACTAAGAGTTCGTAATCGCCATCGATTGTATGGTGCATCTGTTCTTTGGGTCTGTTCTTCTGACAGAGGAAGCAAGGTCTTTCTGCCAACGATTTAGCATCAATCTTCGCTCCTGTAGATCGGATGCGCGCTGGATTCCATTGCACTTGGAGCGAGAGATTGTCGGCCAACAGTTCGCGAGTTTCTACTCTTGTCAGTTCGCGATAGCGTTGGCACACTTCATCCCACACGGCCAATTGACGGTTGAAGAAGCGCATCAGAGCAGACTGCTCCATCCTGTCGTGCAGTCCTTGGTTCATCCGCTGGCGTGCTTTCAATTCCATGGTGCGCAGACGATCTTTATAGAGATTGTTGGCGTTGATTTTATCTACAGATAGTGCTGCGTCTGAGTTGCCCCCCCAACGGCGGCAGAGATACAGTTCGGTGAAGATACGTCCGATACGGAAGTGGCGCGAGAACATCAAGCCGAGAGCATAGTCTTCGCCATACGAGGTATTAGGGAACTGCACCTGTCGGAGCAATGGGGTAAAGAAGGCGCGTGGCGCACCAAGTCCATTGATGCGAAGTGCATTGTTTGGTCCGTTTTCGTCAGTCCATTCGTGATGATCGATAAGTCCTGGCGGTAAGGTGTTGAGTTCAAAGTCGCACATGCGATAGGAACCAATCACCATGGCTGCCTTCTGCTTATAGAATGCTTCTACGATAGTTTTCAGCGTAGCGGGTGACGAATAGAGGTCGTCGCTATCGAGCTGTACGGCAAAGCGTCCACACCATTGGCTGTTGATTGCTTCGTTCCAGCATCCGCCAATACCGAGATCATGACGTTTTGGAGTGATGACCACGAGGCGTTTATCAGCCTTTGCCATATCCGCCAGGAGTTGTCCTGTACCGTCGGTCGAGTGGTTGTCCACCACAATCACATTGAAATTGAAGTCGGCTTTCTGTGCCAATGCACTCTTCACAGCATCGCAGATGGTCTTGGCACGATTGAAAACCGGGATAACGACCGAGGCTTCAACCTCAAATTCCTGTTCTTGGAAGTCGATATCTTCGTATTGTGTAGTATCCACCATGGCGTTGACAGCACGCAGATGTGCTGTGCAGGCGCGTTCCATCTCTATCTGCACTTCGCGGTTGGCAGGATTGACATAGTCAAACTGCTTGACACCTGATGCTCGCAGATCGCTTTCGTCTTCGGTATAGAGATATTCGTTGAGGTGGAACAAGAGTCCTTGTCGGCTCAATGCCAATCGCAAGTCATAGAGTCCAGCCCATTTATAGTCGGCAGAAGGTCCATCGTTCATGTATTGTTGCAAGGCTTCGTTGCGCAACAGCCAGATACTACCGAAATCGAAATCGTCGCGTAGAGAACCCTCTTGATAGTCGATCACGGGATGTGCAGTACGCTTACCTTCTTCCATTTGCCAACGGTCGCTATAAACCATAACGGCTCCGGTATCTTCTGCTGCCAGCGCCATACGTTCCAATGCTACGTTGCCTAAAGTCCCAGAATTGGGTTTCACGCTTAGCATGACATAGGGAGCGGAAGCATGTTGCGCCACTTGTTTCACCAATGCGCTACTGGTGAGGTTTTCCACACGAAGGAGTGTACATCCTTTGGGTGGCTGTTGTTCAGCCAAGTCTCCGTTGACTAAAAGAAATATATTGCTTACTGTTGTGCTTTGCTGTAGTTGTTCCACTTTTTCGGCAATATCCGCAAGTGAGTGACAAGCCACGAAGCAGTCTATTTTCTGTCTCATTTTTCTTTTTTTTATTTATTTTCTACAAAGGTAGTGCAAACCGAGAGAAATACAAAGAGAAACGAAGTTTTTCTTTTATTTCCGAACTAAAGAACGAAGTAAAGGCATTGTCAAAAGTACACTTTACGGCGCGACTTCGGGATGTATTCGGGATGTATTCGGGATATATTTCTATCCTTTTCATGTACGAAGCAAGTCCCAAGCAAGTTCCAAGTAAGTCCCTAAAACTTACTAAAGGAGGGGGAGTCAGATAGGAGCTACTACCCAGATACATATTAAGCATGTTAAACTCTAAATGACCGATTAAGAGTAAAGTTTATCCACCTACAAATCCTAACTACATGATCATCTAAGTTTTTTCCACGCGCGCTCGAAAAGAAGATACGTCAAGTAAGCAATTATCTGGCAACAAAAAAGTACATCATACTATAACACAATAACTTAACACATAAAACCAACGAAGAACAAACCATAGTAAATTAACAACTATCATGATGTCTATTACAGAATTATTGTTGTAAAATGGTGATTTCTTGCCATTATTTTCGCGCACGCGAATAAACAATCAATTTTATTCTTCAGAAACAACAAATATTGTAGTCCGGGAAGCAAATCTTCCATCGAAAAATGGTTGTTGCCTGCTATAAAATTCACAAATAAATCATTTAAGAGAATACGCAAAGGACCCCCTTTATACGAAAATAGCAGTAAAAAGAATATAAAAGGTAATTCAGAATTCGTCTTTCTCGACATTTTTTCATACCTTTGCAAGCTATAATGCAACCCGAAAGAATGGACATAACAAAAAAAAGACTGCTCGGACTGACGCCCACCGAACTCAAGACTGTGGTCGCTGAGTTTGGAATGCCAGCATTTACCGCTAAGCAGATAACCCAATGGCTCTACGAGAAACATGCCAAAAGCATAGACGAGATGACCAACATCTCGAAGCAAAACCGTATGCGGCTGGCTGAAGAATACGAAGTAGGCGCCTGGGAACCCATAGATTGCCAACGCAGTATCGACGGTACTGTAAAATACCTATTTCCTGTCAGTTGTGGAGAAGGAAAATATGTTGAAACCGTCTATATACCCGATGGCGACCGAGCCACAATCTGTGTATCATGCCAGGTGGGCTGCAAGATGAACTGCCTATTCTGCCAAACTGGCAAGCAAGGATGGGAAGGCAACCTCACCGTGGCAGACATCCTCAACCAGATTTACGCCATGCCAGAGGCCGAAACCCTGACAAACATTGTGTTTATGGGGCAAGGCGAACCGATGGACAACCTCGATGCCATATTGCGCGTATGCGAAATAATGACTGCAGACTGGGGATACCAATGGAGTCCAAAACGCATCACAGTAAGTTCGGTGGGCGTAAGAAACAAGTTGAAGCGCTACCTCGACGAGAGCGATTGCCACGTAGCAATATCCATGCACTCGCCACTCCACGAACAGCGCCTGCAACTGATGCCTGCAGAGAAAGCAATGCCTATCGAAGAAACGGTAGAACTGCTGCGACAATACGATTTCTCACATCAGCGACGTTGCTCGTTTGAATATATCTGTTTCGGTGGACTCAACGACACGATGGAACATGCCAAAGCCATCATCAACTTGGTAAAAGGACTGGAATGTCGCGTCAACCTGATTCGTTTTCATGAAATCCCGGATGTCAAGTTGCCTGGAGCCAACGAGACTCGCATGGAACAGCTACGCGACTATCTGACACAACACGGAGTGTTTACAACCATACGTGCCAGCCGCGGACAAGACATCTTTGCAGCCTGTGGACTACTCTCCACCGCACACCAGAACAAGAAAGAATAGCAAACCACACAATAACGACTTTAATAGACTTACACAATAACAAACTCACACAATGGAAGATAAAATGATTCGCGTGGCTATCACGCATGGAGATACAAACGGCATAGGATACGAGGTAATCCTCAAAACATTTGCCACCCCAACCATTCTCGAACTCTGTACCCCTATCGTATATGGTTCGCCAAAACTGGCTGCCTACCACCGCAAAGCACTCAATCTGGAAACCAGTTTCAACATCATAGAACGAGCTGAGGATGCCTGCGATGGTAAGCTCAACATATTAGCATGCTTCGACGACGAAGTAAAAGTAGATCTCGGACAACCTTCAGAAGAGGCTGGAAAGGCCGCACTAATGGCATTAGACCGCGCCATGACCGACTATCGCTCAGGCTTATACGACGTACTCGTCACCGCACCAATCAACAAAGCCACCATACAAGGTGAAGGATTCCACTTCCCCGGACATACCGAATACATCGAGACCTGTGTGGGAGAAGGAAACAAAGCATTGATGATTCTGATGAATGAAGACCTGAGAGTGGCTCTCGTCACCACACATCTGCCCATACGCAACGTAGCAGAAGCCATCACCCAGGAAGCTATCGTAGAGAAAGCCTCTATCTTCAACCTCAGCTTGAAACGCGACTTCCGAATCTCCAGTCCACGCATAGCAGTACTCTCACTCAACCCCCATGCCGGCGACAACGGACTGTTGGGCAACGAAGAGAAAGACATCATCATCCCTGCCATTGAAGAACTGGAGAAGAAGGGCATACAAGCTTTCGGACCATTCCCTGCTGACGGATTCTTTGGAACCGCAGCCTATTCACACTTCGACGGTGTCCTCGCCATGTATCACGACCAAGGATTGGCACCTTTCAAAACCATCGCTCTCGACAACGGAGTAAACTTTACCGCAGGACTACCTATCGTGCGCACATCACCCGACCATGGTACAGCCTATGATATTGCAGGACAAGGCAAAGCCGACGAGAACTCATTCCGTCAAGCCATCTACACCGCTATTGACGTGTTCCGCAACCGACAGTTCTACGACGAACCCATGCAGAACCCACTACCCAAGCTCTACCACGAGAAGCGTGACGACAGCGAGAAAGTGCGCTTTGCCATTCCCAAAGCAAAAGGCAAGACCGACGACAAACAATAAGCAATAAATGAGTAAGCACTGGCAAAACGGATTCTTCATCTTCGGACTCGTTGTGCTCGCCTTGATGGTGACACAACTTGACTTTGCTGCAACATGGGCAGGACTGCAACGGGCAGGATATTGGGCCGTAGCAGTCATCGTACTATGGGCATTCCTATACCTGTTCAATACGGCAGCATGGTGGCTTATCGTCAAAAGTCAAGAAGAACAGGACCCAAACAACAACAGCGCAACAGCACCCTTGCCAAAGACAACGGAAGATACATCCAACACAGGGAATAGCAAACCCACACCATTCTGGTGGCTATATAAAGTGACCATTAGCGGTTTTGCACTCAACTATGCCACACCAGGTGGACTAATGGGAGGCGAACCCTATAAAATCATGATGCTCAAGCCAAAAATCGGAACCGAACGGGCTACCTCGTCAGTCATACTACACACGATGACCCATATCTTCTCCCATTTTTGGTTCTGGCTGTTGTCATGTGCACTCTACATACTGACACAACCCATGACCACGCTGATGTGGATTCTATTACCCATCATAGCCACATTCTGCCTGTTGGCCATTTGGTTCTTCCTGAAAGGATACAAGCGCGGTATCACCGTATGGCTCATGCGGTTACTAAGTCATTTCCCCTTGGTAAAACGCTGGGCACAACCTTTCGTGGAACGCAATGCAGGACGACTACACGAAGTAGATAAGCAGATTGCCGCACTCCACAACCAAAACCAAAACACCTTCGTAGGAGCCGTCATTTTGGAGCTGGCCTGCCGCATCGCATCAGCATTGGAAATATTCTTCGTACTGTTAGTCATCATGCCATCTGCCAACTATCTGCAATGTATCCTCATATTGGCATTCACAAGTTTGTTCGCCAACCTGCTGTTCTTCATACCCTTACAGTTGGGAGGACGCGAAGGCGGATTCCTCATGTCGGCAGGCGGACTGGGAATGACAGCATCCGCAGGAATTTTTGTGGCACTCATCGTACGCATACGCGAATTAGTGTGGACAGGAATAGGCTTGCTGATGATAAAAATCAACCGCAAAACACAAGAAGAGCGATAATTTTCAGCAAGATATGCCATAATGTCAGATTTATTTAGTACCTTTGTCCGCTAAATGAAGAGTTCTGAACTACAGACCATCAAACAACGTTACAGCATCGTAGGCAACTGCGAAAGTCTGAACCATGCACTCGACGTCGCACTACAAGTGGCGCCGACAGACTTAAGCGTGCTTATTGTTGGAGAAAGCGGAGTGGGAAAAGAAATCATACCACGCGTCATACACGACAATTCACCACGCCGCAGAGAGAAGTATTTCGCCATCAACTGCGGTTCTATTCCAGAAGGCACTATCGACTCTGAACTCTTCGGACATGTGAAAGGATCATTCACAGGAGCCATCAACGACTCACTGGGATATTTCGGAGTGGCAAACAAAGGAACACTCTTCCTCGATGAAGTAGGAGAACTGCCTTTGGCAACACAAGCCCGACTGTTACGCGTGCTCGAAACAGGAGAATACATACCAGTAGGAGCTACCGAAGTGCATAAAACCGACGTCCGCATCGTAGCTGCAACAAACGTCAATATCCGACAGGCCATTACAGAGGGACGCTTCCGCGAAGACCTCTACTACCGCCTCAACTCAATCCCCATTCAAATGCCACCACTCCGCAAACGCGGTGAAGACATCATCTTGCTGTTCCGTCTCTTTGCCATGCAGATGGCAGAGAAATACCACATGGAAAAGGTTGTGCTGACCGAAGGAGCAAAACAAGTGCTGATGAAATACAAATGGCCAGGCAATGTAAGACAATTAAAAAACATCACCGAGCAAATCTCAATACTCAGCACCGACCGACAAATCACAGCAGATGCTATCATGCGGTTTATCCCACAGGACCAGGAAACCACACAACTGGCAACTATCCGCACAAAGGATGACCATAGCTTCGAAAACGAAAGAGAGATTCTCTATAAAATACTCTTCGAACTTCGCAGTAATGTCAACGATATGCGACGAGAGATAAGCACGCTGAAAAAACAAATAAACGACGGACAGCCCACACCGGCGGATGACACAACCGGTATTGCCACCACACAACTGGCAACCATCAATACCATACAGCCCATCCAACCAAGAATGGAAGTCGCAGAGGCAGAAGAATATGTTGAGCCAGAGAAAGAGCCAGAAAACCTCAATCTCAACGACTGGAGCCGGCAGGCACTGGAAAAGGCTCTGGAAAGAAATGGAGGTAACAGAAAAAAAGCAGCATTGGAGCTGGGCATCAGCGACCGAACTCTCTACCGCAGACTGAAGCAATACGGACTGGACAAACCATCCAACAACAAATAACAAAACAGAAATAACAGAGCATGAAACCATTATTCACACATACCACCATCCGACACCTCGCAGCTCCTATGCTTCGCGGAATTGCCGTTGTGGCACTCATGCTGCTCTGCGCCTGTTCGGTAAGCTACAAATTCAATGGTGCCAGCATCGACTATTCAAAAACTAAAAGCATCCAGATAGCCGATTTTCCTATACGTTCCAGCTATGTATGGGGACCGATGGGACCATTATTCAACAATCAGTTGAAAGACCAGTTTGCAAACCACACCCGTCTGCAACAGGTAAAGCGCAACGGCGACCTAAAAATAGAAGGCGAAATCACCCAATACCAACAGCGAAACAAATCAGTTTCTGCTGAAGGATATTCTGCACAGACTGAACTCTCAATGACGGTCAATGTGCGATTCACCAATAATGTGAACCACAACGAAGACTTCGAGCGCCAGTTTACGGCCTCGGCAACATACGAAACGACAAAGTCACTCAACTCCGTACAGGAGGAACTCGTGACACAAATGTCGAAAGAACTCTGCGAACAGATATTCAATGCCACAGTGGCCAACTGGTAAAGTCACCGTTAAACAAAAGGTTTAAAGCATGATAAATATTGCAGAGCTCATCAATAATCCGGAGAGAATGGACCGCGACACACTCTATGAGTTGCGAGCCATGCTGGCATTACACCCGTACTACCAGACCATCCGATTGCTGATGCTGCAGAACCTCTATCTGCTCCACGACCCATCATTCGATGAGGAACTGCGCAGATCAGCAGTATATATCACCGACCGACGCACGCTGTTCAATGTGGTGGAAGGCGCACACTACCGATGGAATCACGAAGCGAAGCCCGTTGAAACAGCCCCCGATGGCGACCGCACCATCGCACTCATCGACACCTTCCTTGGATCCATTCCGAGCGAGGAACCAGAAGCAGAGAAAAAGAAACGACGCCCCACCCCAGCAGACGCTACCGTCGATTACGTAGCGTATCTTCTGGAAAGTGAAGATGAGGAAGAACAAACAGGAAACGAACTGCCAAAGATGCAGGGACAAAGCCTCATCGACAACTTCCTTGAAAAAGAACAAGGACGCTTTGCATTAGGCGATATGCGCGACAATATAGCCGACGAAGAAGACAACGGAGAAGGAAACAGCCAACAAGCAGCACAACCCGCCAATGCCAAACCAGAAGCAGAGCAAAGCAGCGACAACGAAGAAGAATTCTTCACCGAGACCTTGGCACGCATCTATATCAAACAAGGACGCTACCAAAAGGCACTCGACATCATACAAAGGCTCAGCACGCAATTCCCAGGAAAGAACGCATACTTTGCCGACCAGATAAGATTCTTAGAGAAATTAATAATAAACAGTAATAAAAACAAAAAGTAAAACAACATGGGACTTTACACATTATTTGTAATTCTGATCCTCCTGGCTGCAGTACTGATGATTCTCGTCGTACTGATCCAGGAATCTAAAGGAGGTGGTCTTTCATCAAACTTCTCTTCCTACAACTCATTGGCCGGTGTACGCAAGACAACCGACTTCATCGAGAAAGCCACTTGGGGACTTGCTATCGCAATGGTGTTCTTCAGCATCGTATGCGCATGGGTAGCTCCTACTGCCGTTACCGACAGCTCCGTGATGGAGAATGTTGAGAAATCAACAGCCAACCCCAACACATTGCCAGGTTTCGGTGCCAGCCAAAGCAAGTCTGAAACTCCAGCACAAGATGTCAAAACACCTGCTGCTCCTGCACAGACTCCTGCACCTGCCGCTCCTGCAAAATAAGCCTTGCAGACGGTCAGGCATCGCGCAAACGCTCCTTTTTGGAAGAAAATAAAGCTAAAGTGTAAAAAAGTGCGCGATTTATTTGGTAATCTCGAATAAATCGCGTACCTTTGCACTCGCTTTCCAGATGAGAGCACAGATGGTGCCCGTAGTTCAGTTGGTTAGAGCGTCAGATTGTGGTTCTGAATGTCGTGGGTTCGAGTCCCACCGGGCACCCAACTAAACCGAAGCCTGCAAGTTTCAACACTTGCAGGCTTTATTGTTTATATCAAACAAACGACACAAAGCTATCATGCAAACACAGAAACAGCACGAAAGCTCCCATACTAACACAACAAAATCTCTATACGCGCGTACATATTATATATAATACCACAACAGATTCTCAACATACAACATCCACATCATCATTATAAGATAAAAACATTATGAGCAAAAAGAGAATACTATTCGTTTGCCTCGGAAACATCTGCCGATCACCAGCAGCAGAGGGAATATTCCAACACCTCGTCAACCAACAGCAACTGACTGACGATTTCATCATTGACTCAGCAGCAATAGGACCTTGGCATGTGGGCGACTTGCCCGATGCAAGAATGAGACGATGTGGCACACGCCATGGCTACGACTTCAGCACAAGAGCTCGCCAACTGACAAGCGACGACTTTGCCCGTTTCGACTATATCATCGGCATGGACCACGACAACCTCAAAGCCATCAAAGCCAAAGTCCGTAGCGCAGAAGACGAATCGAAAATACTACTGATGTCCGACTTTCTGCGCCACCACAATAATGCCACCATCCCCGACCCCTATTACGGAGACGAGCACGACTTCGAACTGGTGATAGAACTACTCGAAGACTCCTGCGAATCACTACTGAAACAACTTACAACAGAATTATAAAAAACAATCTACACATGTCACACTTTACAAACAAACTACTGCTTCTGATGGGACTGGCCGTCAGTATAGCAACAGAGGCGCAAACGCGCTTCACCTATCAAGGCAACACCCTCACCACCAACGAGCACAGACTGCTGGTGGGAAGCAAGCCTACCAATGCTCGACGAAACACATTCCGCACTATTGAAGAAGCGCTGCGTGCCGCCGAACAGAAGTCGTCAACCGATACGACATGGACAGAAATCTATATCGAGCCCTCTGTCTATTGGATTGACAATCCCGACGATAAAGCCATACGCATGCCTCGCAAAGGCGAAACCACCCCTTACGGCTGCGAAGTAACCATCAACAGAGTGCACATGATAGGCATGAGCGACAAAGCCGAAGACGTAGTATTGGCATGCAACCGTGGACAAACCCAAGGTGCAGATGGCAACTTCACCATGTTCCACTTTATCGGATCTGATTTCAAAGCCGACAATATCACCTTCGGCAACTATTGCAATGTCGATCTTGAATATCCCCGCAATCCAAAGCTCAACCGCGCCAAGAGACGAAACGCCATTGTACAGGCACAGTTGGCCATCTGCCAAGGTGACCGCTACACCCTGACCAACTGCCGTTTTATCTCACGCCTCAACCTCTGCCCGTTTGTCGGAGCACCACACACCAATTTCGAGCGTTGCTATTTCGAATGTACCGACGATGCCCTCTGCGGAACAGGCATCTATCGTCAGTGTCGCTTTACGCTATTCAGCAGCAAACCCTTTTACACTACCGACGGCATCCAAGGTGCGACGTTTATTGACTGCGACCTACACAGCAAGACGAAGGGCACCCAATATCTGACCAAGGCGAGCGGTCCCGTTAGTATGACCGACTGTCGTTGGACCAGCGACGATCCTATGCTGACTATCGAATGGACCAAGCGTCCGGATCCTCGTCATCGCTGTGTAATGACAGGCTGCACCCTCAATGGAAAGCCCCTCAACGTGCCGCAACCTACCGCAACATTACCCGTCAGTCTGCCACCCTTTGCCATCGGTCCGCAGACCGCCATCATCAGTGGGCAATGGACACTCGACTGCTACAAGCCACTTGACACGATGGACCGCGACTGGACTGCCGACAATACGCGTAGCAGTTGGGGATATGCAGAAGGCATAGATGGTGCAGAAGGTTGCTGGGGTCTGATGCAACTGCAAAAGGGCGCACGCATGATGTACACCCCCGCAGAAGGGCATGACTCTGTAGGCAATCAGCGTTGCCATCTTGTTGTTGTTCCCTGCAAGAGCGGCGGTCAAGGTTTTGGCAGCGCCACCACACAATATCTCGACATCTGCATCAAGTTCGACTCCCGAACACTCACCGGCTATGGTCTTCGACTGCAGCGCACCCCCGACTACGACCATTCCGTAGTAGTCAGTCTTGTGGAATACGCCAATGGTCAAGTCACCCCATTGGCGGAAGGCACCCGTTGTGACCTTTTCAAGGGCCGTTGTTCCATCACATTACAATCTGTTGACAATCAGCTGACCGCTACTATAGCATCCTCACCTGTGACTCCAACGTCCGATTCAGTGGCACTACAGGAACAAACGCTGACCGCCACCATGCCCCACCCCAACCATTATGGCGGTTTCCATCTGCAACACACAGGAAGTACAGGAGCTTCAGCCACCGTCATTCAATCCATCCTCTTGCAATAGTTCCGTATTTCTCAGGAAACCAAGTAAAAGGATGGGATAAAACCCAAATCGGTCATTGGGGTTGATGATAACCCTAATGACCGATTTCTTGCTTTCCCATTCAGAACTATAGAATCAGGCAATCCAGCAGATAGACGATAGTACAGCAAATGACAGCTACTGGGAAGAGTCCCATACGCCGCCAAGCCGCAACGATGCCAACTATAAGAGCGACAAGGCCCGATATAGGCGACATTGTAGTTTGGATGATGCTTGGAAAGGTCATCACCGCCAACGTGACATAAGGAACATAATAAAGGAAGCTGCGCAGAAAACGATTGTTGATCTGTCCTTTGATCAGCAACATCGGTATCACGCGAATCATATTCGTAGTGATGATGGCCAAAAGGATGCAGATGATGATATTATGCCTGTCCATATTGCTTCTCCGTCTTTACAGGTTTCCACCAAGCGGCAACAGCCGAGATAAGAATGGTCAGCACAATGGTTCGCGTTCCACTACTCCACCCGCTTATCCCCGGTGCCACGCTACAAATACCACTCAACACAAAACTCGCAGCAACAGCATAGCGCACATACCGGTCGTTGCGAGCGACAGGCATGATAACGGCAAGAAACATACCGTAGAGCGCCACGCTAAGCGCAGCAACGATCGCAGAAGGCAACATTCCGCCAGCCCCAATACCAGCCGCACATCCCGAAGCCCACATCATCGTAGATACCCATGCCGCCGAATAGGTATAAGCCGGTGGGCAATAGCCTTTACGCGCAATAGAAATGCCGAATACCTCATCGGTGACACAGCAAGCCATCAGCACCCTATGCATCCACGACGTTCCAGGGGCAATCTTCTGCGAGAGCGCAGCGCTCATCAGCATATAGCGCAAGTTGACCACCAGACACATGGCAACGATTTCTACGTATGTCGCTTGAGCAGCCACAAGCGTATATACCCCATATTCGCCAGCCGATGCACGAGTAAAGAAACTGCTTACGAATCCTATTGCCGCCGTCAGTCCAGCCTGTTTGGCAATGATGCCCAGTGAGAAAGCAACGGCAAAATACCCCATGGCAATGGGAGTACCGTCGCGAAACCCTTGAATGATATCTTTATGTTGCATCTCCGTCTGAAAATCCATTTCCCATCATGCCAGCAATCTGCTGTTCAGTCCATATTCATAAAAAAAGTCCCAACCATTAGTTGTTAACGATTGGAACTCATAGGAGTGGAGCTGGAGGGAGTCGAACCCTCGTCCAAACAGGGAAACCATATGCTTTCTACATGCTTATTCCAGCCTTTGGTTTTCGAATCATGACAAGACCTGGACCACCAATCATGACCTTATCTCCTGAATTTCATCTGCCTGTCGGAGCTCCACGCAGACTATTTCCGATTATCCTGCACCGCTATACCTTCCTGATTCGGAACAACATCCAGAAGAGCGATGTCTCGTTCCCTCACCTAGTAAGGGAATTAAGCCAGTAATCTACTGTACTTCGATTAGGCAGCGAGAGCGTATTTGTTTTCGCCAATTAAATTTTTGACCGAATGGATTATGGAGTTTACAGTCGTCACTCCGCATGCTTACATACCATCTCAGCCCGCTGTCAAATCCAGTCAACCCCGAGTGATATTGTTGTTTGAGGTTGCAAATTTACAACATTTCCACATAACTTGCAACATTTCCGTTGGAAAAAGCCGAATTATATTTGCCCTTTCATACATTTTTCACTAACTTTGCCCATCAAAATCCGTACGAACCTGAAACAAATAGGCATGAATCACCCAAAATATATCATGGATTACGTCCATGCATCACATTTTTCGTTTGCTTACCTTGGCAGAATCGGAGCATCCATCAGTCTGTTGCTGCTCCTTGCAGTTCATGCCAGTGGACAGGCTTTCACCTTTCTTTCCACGGAGAAAGGCCTGACGAGCAGTCTTGTGACCTTCCTGCATGAAGACCGATACGGATTGATATGGATTGCCACCGAGGACGGATTAAACCGATATGACGGAGTGAAGATCACCACCTACAAGCACCGCAAGGGCGACTGCCATTCGCTGGCCAGCAACTATGTGAGTTCGCTGATTGCCGATGCCAACGGCAATCTCATTGTCGGCACCTATAAAGGCGTGCAAATCTACCGATACGACAGCGACGATTTTTCCCCTCTCGCCACCCTTCCCGATGGCAGGCCGATGAATGCAAGCATCAATGTGATGCACCTTGCTCCCGACGGCCGCCTCTATGGTGCAGGCGGTATGTCGTGTGAGATCTTGACGTCTGGCAATAAGAAGGTGGAGGTGTGCCAGACGGAAAAACCCTATTTCCCCAACAGGATCATAACCTCACTGCCTCGCGAGCTCAACGTCCGTACCTTCATGAGATACGACAACAACCACCTGCTGCTTGGCACCGACAGTAAGGGGCTCAAGCTCTACGACGAGCAACGTCACACCTATAGCGACTATCCCCTCGACATACCAGGCTTTTCTCAAAGTTTGGAGAAGGTGCGCCATATAGAGAAAGACCACAGGGGCAACCTATGGATAGCGCTGTATCAGAAGGGCGTTGTCATGGTTTCCCAGCGCAGAAGCATGTTTGACTACATCGGTTCGCGCACCACACAGAAGAACATCATCGGTTCTCACTGCATCCTGTCGCTATGCCGAGGCAAAGACGGCGGTCTGTGGGTCGGCACCGATGGCGATGGTCTTTATCGTCTGTACGGATCATCGTCCCAACACCTTGTTCAGGGCGTCCCCCCAATCATCAACAGCGTGATAGAAGACTCCGACGGCCGGACGTGGATCGGGTCGTTCGGCTACCCCTGCTATAGCGGCACAGGCGGTGTGTTCACCCCCGTGCCCGGACTTCCCGAACAAGCCAACGTCTTTGCCATTAGAGAAGACCGCAACCGCAGGATATGGCTCGGCACCATGGGCTATGGTGTCTATTGCTATGACATGCAGAAGAAATCGCTCTCATGGGTGAGCAGTCCCGTCATCAACAAATACGTCAACTGCCTCTATGTATTGTCAAACGGCCATGTGCTGGCAGGCACCTTCAACGGCATATACAACATCACCACGCATCGCCACCTGTGCGAGCAGCGCATAGTCTATGCCATCCATGAAGACCGCCACGGCAGACTGTGGGTAGGCACATCCGACGGCCTCCTTGTGGTGGATGGCGACCACACCAAGACCTACACCACCTCCGACGGCATGCCCTCCAATTCCGTCTTTGCCATCAACGAAGACGAGCGCGGCCTCATCTGGTTCTCCTCCAATGCCGGTCTGTCGTGCTTCGACGAGCCGGGCAACATCTTCACCAACTATTCCGTCAGCGACGGACTGCAAGGCAACGAGTTCTCGAAAGGAGCCCTGCTGAAAGATACCGACGGCACACTATGGTTTGCCGGTCACGGCGGCATCACCTATTTCCAGCCCTCCGCCATTGCCCGCCATCAGTACGTGCTCCACCCCCGCCTCACAGCCCTGTATATCAACAATGTGCCGGCAAACACCCGAACCCTCACCGGCGGCAAACCCGTCATGACCGACAATATCTACCAGTCGCAGCATTTCAGCATAGCCTACGAAAACAACTCGTTCAGCATCGAACTCTCGTCCGAAGAGACCGATGCTCCTGCCGAGTGCACCTATGCCTACTCCTTAGACGACGAGCCATGGACCACCATTCCCGAAGGCGGCCACCTGGTCACCTTCAGCAATCTCGATGCAGGCAGCCACACCCTCCGCTATGCCGTGGAGTACAACGGCAAGCGGTCGGAAGTAAAACAGGTAGAGATAGACATCCGTCGTCCGTGGTGGAACAGTTGGCTGACGCGTCTCCTGCTGTCCGCCCTCCTCCTCTTCATCTTCGCCCTTGTATTCTTCTGGATCAAGAGTCGCGAGAAGGTCAAAGCCCTCGCCCTCATCTCCCACAAGATACGCACTCCGATGTCGCTCATCATCAGTCCGCTGACCCAGCTCATCGACACCGATGCAGACCCCGACCGCCAAGCCACCTACCGGCTGATGCTCCGCAATGCCGAGCGCCTGCAGCATCTCGCAGCGCAAGCCACAGAGGAAGAACCCATCGGTCCGATCAGGAGCAACGAGGCGCAGGAAACCGCTCCAGCCAGTCTGCAGAAGTCGCACACCTCTCGCCATCTGCTTATCGTGGAAGACGATGATGAAGTGAGAAACTACCTCTGCCGTGCCCTCTCATCCAGCTACCACATCCGTGAAGCCCGCAACGGCAAAGAAGCCCTCGCCCTCGTGTTCCGCCATGCCCCCGATGCCATCATCAGCGATGTCACCATGCCGGAGATGGACGGTATCGCCCTCTGTCGCAAGCTGAAAAAGAATATCCAGTTTGCCCACATCCCCGTCATCCTCCTCACCGCCCGTGCCGACGAAGAAGCCATGTTGCAAGGTCTTGGCATCGGCGCCGACGCCTATATCACCAAACCCTTCAATATCAAGATCCTGCAACAGAGCATCAGCAACCTCATTCTCCTCCGCCAGCAACTCTACAACACCTATCACGGCAAGCAGTTGCAAGACGACAAGCTGGAGACAGTCGAGACAGAAGATTCCGACGAGATATTCATGAAGCGCGTCATGGCATCCATCAACAGCCACCTCAGCGAGGTCGATTTCTCCGTCGATGTGCTATGCCGAGAGGTAGGCATCAGCCGTGCCAGTCTGCACCGCAAGCTGAAAGACCAGACCAACCAGTCAGCCAGCATCTTCATTCGCAACGTCCGGCTCAGGCAGGCCGAGAAGCTGCTCACCACGACCACGCTGCGCGTCAACGAGATCGCCGCCCGTGTAGGTTTCAAAAACCTCTCCTATTTCATCAATTCCTTCCGCGAACTGTATGGCGTATCGCCTACGGAGTGGAAGAGTAACAAGGACTCCGCCAATCCCACCATCTGAACAGCAGAAAGCTACACACGGCAGGGACGATCAGAAACAGTATTGCTGTTTTCCCATCAGTTTCCCGCCAATTCGCTGACTGTCGTTGGATTTTCGCAAGAAACAGTAATCTCATCAAGATGAGTTCTCTGCTATCGGGTAGTGGTTGGAATCGGGCAGATCAGATAAAGCCATAAGAAGCGCCCTGTTTTTGGTTTTTCAAAACTGTAATACTGTAACTGTAACGCAACGCCTTTTCTGAAAAGGTAACTATTTTTCATTACTTTCATTACATACAAAACTCAACATAGAAAGTTCAATCGCTATTCTTCCTGTGCACTTTGTACTTTCAAAAATATCCTCATCTACGTCGCAACAACAAAACACCCAGAACGATGAAACGATAAATCCATGTTGGTTAATATAGAAACAAAAGGAAAGTTTCATTTACACAATAAAAATATCAGCGTTACAGTATTACAGTTTTTGAAAAGCTAACTACCAAAGGATTCTCAGGACATGGCCCTGGATCATGAAAGTCATTGGGCTTCCAGCCCACCTTTGTTTGTATGTGAAGACAGATACGTGAATTCTCTTCCCATGCCATCAGAAATGGGCTATATATAAAGAATCGAAAGAGATTTATTCTCTTGCATATCTGAAGAATTTGTAGTATCTTTGTGCATGGTAAGCGTATTTAAGTACTTGTATTTTAGCACTATAAAGGTACTACTTTTTCCCGACATGGGCAAGAGGACGCTTACCTTTTTTGTGTTCCTATGAATTATTCAGGCTAAGGATATATTCTTCGTTCATAATCCTACACTTTCAAATGTTTATCCACCTTAATCTTCTCCACCAATCCGTTGGAAAAGTGGAAGGAGAGCGTTGGACGGTCAAACACGGGTTTTGCTTTGTGGATGATGCGGTGATACGAAGGCGAGATAATGATGATGTTTGAGGAGTCGTTGTTCATGCTCTCGGTAAATGGGATGATATGGTGAGCTTCTACCACAAGGAAATCGTATGGTTCGCCTACCTTCTCACCTGTCATTTGACAACGATAGTCGTAGAGCGTTTGAGGGAGTCGCCTATAGAACGGTCAAGATTGCGAATTTTCTGCAAGCGAGTCACCTGTTTGATACTAGCATTCTTATCCTCACGAGGTTCAAAAGTTTCAAAATCTAGTTCAGACATCGTACTCACATCCGTTTTCACCTCGGCCTTTACTGCCGCTGTGATGCAATCAGCGACGAAAACGTTTGGCAAACCCGTGGTGCTTAGAGCAAGAAACTCCTTTTGTTCCTCTGGTATGCGTATGTTGAACTTACGGTTGATATTCTCTGGCAGATTCTTGATGCTCTCCACATAGTTCCAAGTAGAGCAGAACATATCTCGCAACCGCTTCACCAACTCACTTCCTTCGTTATACCTTATTTGTATCACGTCCGCATGTCCGTCATACTTTGTACGGTCGAACCCCTGGTTCTTTAGTTGAGCATCATACCCCACACCATCAATCAAAACCTTCACGCTTCGAGTTTCTCCATGCTTAGGCATACCTTCTGGCATTGCTTCAGCAGATGATGAAACTCCACTGGAATCTGAAAACCTTGACGCAGGGTGGAACGGTCTATGAGTTTTTGATAGAGAAACATTATTCTTTTATTTTTACATATCCTTCTTGATCGTAGCACCTATGATATCTGTTTATGACGTCAATAAGGTTCTGTATCTCTGGGATATTTGATTTTATACCCTTATACTTTTTATATTGGTCATTGTATCTTTCAATCGTACCTGTTGCTAACCGTCTTTCTATGTCAAAGGGAATGAGGAAAGACGAACGTTCGCCTAAGTATGCGTTGTACTCTGTGAGGAAAATATTGATGCCTGCAAGGTCGAAGTCGCCAAAATGAATGTAGCGATTGGGGATTATCTGCAACCAAGAACGTAAATCAAGGGATTGTGGATAACGAGAGACGAACAACAATCGATTATTACCGATGCATTGTTCAAAGAGTTCTCGTTGCTGACGAATCATGCGGAAGTTCTCCATATTCTCAACACCAACCACAACCACATCATCGGGAACGAAGAACGATTTCCAATCTGTTACAAATAAGAAACTGCCTTCTTGTGGGTTGACAACGAACTCCCGATCATTCAATGTACAAGGAATTGGTTCGTATGAGTTAACAGGAAACCCGGGGCATGAGCGTGTCATTACCAACTTTGAGTTACCTGTTGATGATGCTTGCTGCGAACGTAAGGTATTCTTAGACAACAAAGTTTTACGCAATAGTCTCATGTCTGTAAATCTTTCATCCACAAAAGTTAACGCTTTGCATAATGTTTCTTCATTGGGTGCAAACAACGTTCTCCTACTTCCATGCGATGTACTAATCAAAACGCCATCACGCACCAAATCATCTACCCACTCGCCCTTGAGCTGGCTTGCGGGTAGTGATTCTCCATTACGAAGAAGGTTTAGTTTGTCTATGAGAGCAATGGTTATCTTCATTTTTGTGAAATCAATGGGTGAACGATAGTCTTTGACTTGCCATCCTTTTGCAACAAATAGGTATAACGATAATCAGATACGTTGTAGGTTGTTGGTGAGGAGTTAATAAGCAATATGTTACGAGCATTGGCAAAGTCAAGGATTCCCTTGATGTTTTGCGGATGCAGTTTGCCAATCTCGTCCATCATACAATGAATTCTGAAATCACCAAACTTGCGGCTCACCTTTTCCTTGAATACATTGATAAGCATGATGTTTATCATTGCCTTTACGAGCGTATCAGTACCCTCACTACCTACATGTGAGAGTTTGTCTGCCCAACCTGTATCGTTATCGTTCTCGATGATGCGGAATTGCAACTGGAACAGGTCGGAAAGCGTGAGATACTGACGCGAAGGATTATCCGTCAACGACTTCATAAAGTCGAGAAGATGCCCCACAGCTTTCTGGTTTACATCATCACGATTAGCGGTTGAGAAGAGGTTCATCTCGCCCATTGCAAACTGATTATCATCGTTAAATTCCTTTATGCGTTTCATCAACTGCACCATCTTGTCTGCCGAAGGAACTGACTGCAAAGCAATAAGTTTAATAACACCCACAAAGTTGCGTTCCTTGAAATCGTTGTTGATATCGTGAATAATCTTATCGACATCCGATTCATGACGTGTCAACTCGCCCATCTCCTTCGATACACGCGCCAAGATGTTCACATAACGCTCACTTGTCCTTCTGCGATACTCCTCCAATTTATTATTAATAAGGAATTCATCGAGGTTGTTGGCGAAGTCAAGATAATCCTCATCTATGGTCAGTTCGGTACGGAAGCTAAATGTGTTTTTTGCTGAGAAATTAGACTTGAACACATTGATGCTCTGCTTGAATTGATTATGTTTCGACTGACGCGAAAAAATGATCTCCTTAAGTTCGTCAACAGCTTGCCCAGGAGTACGCAACGTCTGCTTCTCTTTAGCTTCTGCAAGCATAGGAGGACAAAGATTATCATCATGAGTAAAGCGTTCTGTCTTCTGCAACTCATCTTCGAGGTGTTTCTTCTCTTCTCTGCGCTCGCTAAGTTCCTTTCCTATGGTCGTAATCTGTTGTTCGTATTTTTGCTTACGTTGGCCATATTTTTCATCCAACCGTATAATCCTCTCAGTAAGGCTTTTCCTCTGACTTTTTAGGTTATCCTCTTGGTCAAAGAGTTCTTCCTCATCTCGTTTGTAGTCATATACGAGTTTGCGGTTCCGATCTATGTATTTCAATTCATCTTCTGCCTTACTAATCTTTGCCTTGCAATCCTCCACAAGTGTGGTATCAGCGCCTCGGCCTTTCAACTCGTCCACCTCCTGCTGCTTCAGCTTTCGTAATTCGGCATCAGTTTCTTGTTCGCGAATCTTAGTTTCCGCATTTATCTCGGCAACACGTTCGGTACATATATTAACGTTATTTTCCTTAGCGTCATTATGATTTTTTTGGGCTGATTTAAGTTGCTTTTGCTTGTCAGTATTGATTCTTTCAAGCGCGTTTTGTGCAGACGTAAGGTCATGAGCCAACTTCTGCTGGCGATTCAACAGTTCATTCTTATTTTTATCGATTATCAGCTTTGCCTTGGCGTCATAGTCTTCAATCTTGACGAGAATCCCCTTACGTTTTTGCGGAATCATATTGAGTTTCGTCTCTGCAATCGACTTTTGCTGACGTAGTTCTTTGATCTTTGGTGTAAACTGGCGCTTCAAATCTTCGATAGCTTTTTCTTGACTATAGAGAATCTCAGTATACTCTGTCCTTAATTGTTTCAGTTTATTCTCCAAAGCGTCCTTCTCATCCTTCAGTTGCTTTGGCTTACGCACATTAAGCGGAAAATCCATGAGATCAAGCTTCACGCCATACAATGATGCTCCATCCGCTTTCTGCGGACGAAGTCCTGTCTGATAGAGAATCTTCTCCTCATTTATCACCTTACCAATGTTCTGCTCCCAATCAGGCTTGTTATCCTCAAGCCATTCGTAGAGCGACCCCTTGGTACGATCAAGGAGCGCATCGATGGTTTGAATTTGCTCAACAACGGCATCTATCTGCTTCTGCTTTTTATCCAATTGATAGGTGTAATCCGTATTAATTTTAGCCTCCTTTTTATCATATTCTGTCTGAACACTATTTACGTCAGACGCAAGCTTAGCAATCCTACCTTCAAATGTTTTCTCATAGAGTTGCTGTTCATTCAGCTGCTGCGTTAATGCTTTCTTCTCTTCTTCGAAGGGTACAAGAAACTTCAGTTTCAGAAGTTCTTTGTCACAATCGTTTTGCTCTGTCTTTATAGCGTTAATAGCGTTAGTTGCTGAATCTATTTTCTCCTCAAAAGACAGTTCTATCTCTGTTCTCATAGCATCATACTCTTTCAGAAGGCGTTCATCCGTATTCTGTTTTTCCTGTCCATAGTTAAGAATACGTTGTCGTTGACCTTGTTTGAAAGTCTCAAGCTGGTTGGTGATTTTCTGACACAGAGCCTTATATTTGGTCGTAACGTCATGGAAACGTGCCGTAAGCTCAGCAAGTTTATCCTTGAGAGCATCGAGTTCTGTTTTCACAACAGGTTCTTTGTCACAACGATTCATAACCACATCAATCTGTTGATTCGCATAATATTCCTTACGCTCTTTAGTGCGCCTCAGTTTATCGTTAACAACGCCTTGCTCCTGATTCAAAGTAGCCTTCTCAGCGTCATGCTTTTGCTGAACTTCAGAGAGTAATCGCTTCTGCCTATCCTGCTCTTGCATGAGATTTCCAATCTTTGTGTCAATAAGTGGCAATCTTTCACGCGTAATGCGTTCTGTATACCTGAGTTCACCACACAGTTCCTCTATCTGTTGTTTCATATAGAGAAGCTCGTGATATGCCGTCACGACTGCATCTGCCTGTTTTCTTACTACCGATTCACCCTTTTGATTTGTCTTATACCAGCACAAAATATCTTTGTACTCCTGTTCGAAGTCAGACACCTGCCTGCGGAAGTATCCAAGATCAATATAGGCTTCTTCTTCACTCATCGAACGGATAATGATGTCCTTGATAAAATTAGCATCAAGACGCGAGTTGAGGAACACATTCTGTATGCTTCGTGGAATGTTCTGGTAGCGGTTCGTTTCCAGCAACTGAAAACGTACGAACTCCTTGCCTACAGCTTGCCTGTTGCCATAGAGTATATCACGATACTGCTCGTATCTATCAATAATCTTGCTTGAGTAAGCACCATTCAATCTATCACGTATCACTTTCCATTCTGCCGTCACCTCTCCATGCTCATCAATAAGCAATTCCTTCTGATAGGCAGCATCAATAAAGCGGTAACATGCTCTACCCGAGGAGCGGAATACGAGTATCGAGAAAGGTCCGTGTTCATGCTCCACCTCATACACCATATATGAATTGGCATGAGGCAGATAGAACTCATCGAACGACTTCATCTCCTTCGGAATGCCAAGGTGTAGTTTGTCGGCATTATAGAAGTACAGAATTGCCCTAAGCAAAGTACTTTTCCCCACACCCTGAGTGCCGATAAAATGTACATTACCATCCAGTTTTACTTCAGCATAACGGATGTTGGCACTATTCACAAAAATTATCTTTCGTAATGCTCTCATGGCTCTTCGGTTTCAATGATGGTTAGACAATCTATCAGTTCCTCGATGTAATGGAAGGCTGCAGTCACTTTGTAGGTCCCATCAAGTTCGTTCTCTAATTCCACAAAGCCTTGGCGTTCTAGATCGTTGATAAGTTTTTCTACCTTCTCCGCGTTTGTCTTTACGTCAGTGTAAAGGTTGCGTGCCTTCTCCTTTAGTTCAATGTCGCTGGAGAACTTTTCGAGTATGTTCGATTTACGGAATGTGAAGCCAGAAGCGAACGTATTGTTGAAGGTCTTCAGAAAATCCACACGATCTATCCACAATGCGAGTCGCTGAACCTTGTCAGCCAACTCAACTTTATTCTCTGTGCGAGAGAAATAGTAATATCCATTACCTCCCTCAAGCTGGAAACCTATGCCAGAGAAGTATTCCTGATAGTTCTGGAAATCATCCTCTATAGCATCGTACAGATGCGAACGTTGCTGCGAGATTGAATTTTGGGAAATGAATCCTCCTTTGTTCAATATGTTGAATATTTCTTTTGTGTAACGCATATTTTTAATTGCTTGATGTTAATGGGTATATAATTGGATATTCGACTCCCCCCTGTTGCCGATATTCGTCACCAACATGCAGTTCATCAAGATATTGTGTAGCAATCTGGCAGAAGAGAACTAACTTGGCTTCATCGTCCATTTTGATTCTGTAGCCAGAATAATTCATCACGAAATGGAACAGATTGTCGCCCGATGCCATGAACGCATTCTTCACTTCGCCTACATCCACCATCTGCAGTATCTGTTGTTGTTCCGTGAGTTCGTCCTCGGTAAGAGGTTCGGCAAGATTACCTTTCTTCAGACGACTATTGTCCTTGCCTTTTGCAAAATCCTTCAGTATTTTAAGTCCTTCTTCCGAATTGCGGAGCATAGAGAGCGACACCTTTAGTGTATATCTTGGGCGAGGTTCCATCCATATGGGATTTCTCATCTGGAGTTTAGCCAGAATGTCGGTGTTCGTATCCAGTAACATCTGGTCGCGCAGATATTTGAGTTTCTGCACTTTCTGTAACAAACGGTTCTGGTATTCAATGAGGTTCAGATAGTTGATAATCTGTCGGTCAAGTTCCAACAGGTTGTGATACACCTCACGCAACTGCAGTTTTACGTCCGTAACGATGTCCTTCAGCTGAACGTCCATCGCTATCATAAAGAATGTTGTCTGCTTCTCATCAATCACACGTTCACATTCATTTATCAATTCTGCAATATCCTTGCGTTTTTCGTCAAGATGTACCAACTTCTTTTTCTTGATGGCAAAGGTTGGTTCGTTCTTGTAGGTGTTGTCGATATTGCGCTTCAAATAGATGACATTTCTAAGCGTTGTGAGCGCAATATTCCTCAGTATACGTTTCACATCACGCAGGTATCCGTATTTTCTGTTCGGATTATTCTCACTCAGATAATAATCGATGGCATTATTTAGGTTCCCGATACTTTCCTTTACACTGGCAACATTTATCTCTTCGTTAACCTCAAGCACATCCTCGAAGAATTTCAGATAAACATCCTCAAGCTCCACAAAATCAGTATTCTCACGTATCACGCCATAACGCCTTAGGAACTCAATGCTCTCATCCTTCTTACTCGCCAAATCACGAGCCCAATCATACCTAAACGACAACTTTTTTCTATCTTGAAACAGTGCATGAAGCAACTTTCGTTCCCTATCCAGGGCACGAATTAGTTCCTCTAATGAATGAAAGTGTGAAAGGTTGTCCATAAAATAAGTATTATCATCAGGAAATCAAAAGTTATTGTATTACCTCCCAATGCCCAGTCTTGTCACTTCCGACATAATGGATGAGATTCATGTCACGCAGAACATAGAGATCTCGTTTCGTAGTTCTAAGACTTATACCTAAGACTACGGATAGATTCTGGGCATTTACCGTGCCATTTCCTTGAGCGGTACTTAGGCGGTCAAACTCCATTTTCGTTGTCCACTCCGCCATCAATGTAGCCTTTAGAATTATTGACACATTATTAATAATAGATAAATGCAAAAGTACAAAAAAAACTTGTAAAACGTGCAAGAACTCCTAAATATAACCAAACATTTTTCTCTTTTACTGCGTTTTGTGCATTATTTAGCCAAAATTCTCCCCTATATTTCCCCTATCTCGAACTTATTTTCAGAATTTCAACACCACAATAGGTATGATGCATATAAGATAATGTCATGAAATAAGAAACGAAATACGATAAGCTTTTAATACACATACAAACAAACACTACTCTTCATAACAACAATACAAGGAGCGTTACAGTTACAGTATTACAGTTTTTGAAAAGCTAAATACCAAAGGATTCTCAGGACATGGCCCTGGATCATGGAAGTCATTGAGCTTCCAGCCCGCTTTTGCATGTATATGATTCCGTAAATCCAATGTCATGGAGACAGATCAATGTCATCCCTAAAACTATCCGCGACGTCATAGGCACAGGTCAATGTTCACACCATAAGCGTTACAGTTACAGTTTTGAAAAACCATTTTTCTGCATTTCAAGCGTTACAATATAACAGTTTTCAAAAACCTTTTTTTTCTGCATTTCAAGCGTTACAATATAACAGTTTTCAAAAACCTTTTTTTTCTGCATTTCAAGCGTTACAATATAACAGTTTTGAAAAACCAAAAACAGGGTGGTTTTGTGGTTTATGATTCCAATTCTCCCCCATTATCTTCATATTTTCAACTTTTCTTTGTACTTTTGACAATTATTTGTGCGATTTGTCGTTATTATAAATATGAAACAACAGAAAACAATGATTTGCGGATGGATCTGCGCCATGGCAACGGCAATGGTGATGACCGCCTGCGTGACACCCAAAAACTACAACTATCTGCAAGATTTGCAGTCTGGCAGTGTGACCACAACACCTGCCAGTGGCTATATCCGACTGCAGCCAAAAGACGAGATTTCTATCCTCGTGAAGAGTAACAGTGCGGAACTGGATGCTCTATTCAACAAGGGCATGACTACCACTATGAGCAATGGAAATGCACAAGGGTCGCAGTATGTGGAGGGCTACAGACTCGATGCCAACGGCAACGTAGATTTCCCACAGTTAGGCACCATTCATCTGGCAGGCATGAGACGCAGCGAGGTTGAGAACTACATCAAAACACGATTGGAGGAAGAAGGACTACTGAAACACGCCACTGTTACCGTTGGTTTCCGCAACCTCAGCTACACCGTGATGGGCGAGGTAAAAGATGCTGGCGAATACTCTATAGACAAAGATGAGGTGACGCTGCTCGAAGCACTGGGAAGAGCCGGAGACCTGACCGTATATGGCAGAAGAGACAGTATCGTGGTGGTGCGCAACGATGGCGAGCGCCACACCACCCTCATGGCAGACCTCACCCGTGGCAAAGATCTCTACGAGTCGGAAGCCTACTATGTACACCAGAACGACCTGATATATGTGAAGGCGAACCCCACCAAGATTAGACAATCAACCACCAACGGCAACGAGGCACGATCCATGTCACTATGGATTTCTATTGCCTCAATATTGGCTTCGCTCGCTGTTCTCATCACCCGATAATCCTCAAAAACAACTATGAAAAAAGTTCAGAAGAGTTTTCTCCAGATGTGCATCAGCCACTGGCGATGGTTTGCCGTGAGCACCATTGCCATGACCATTACAGGGGTGTTGTTCCAGCTTGTTGTCACACCACTATATCGTCGCACCACCGACATCATGGTGAAAGACGAGACATCGCCAGGCAGTATGCTGTCGAGCATGACAGGCATGAACATGTTTGCCAATATGGGATTCAACATCACATCGAATGTGGATAATGAATTGGAAGTATTTCTCTCGCCTGCCTTGATGATGAAGGTGGTGAAAGACAACCATCTCGATGTGACCTACACCACAGGCAACTGGTTTACACGCGAAGAACGCTACGGCGATACACTGCCCATAAAGGCACAATTTGGTGCAGCAACAGATGCAGACAAACTGCGGCTCAGCGCCACACTACACGAGAACGGGGCTGTGGTATTGACCGATTTCGAGAAAAACAAAGAACAGATGAAAGGTGAGGTAAGCGGACACATCAACAGCGTTTGTGTCACGCCCCTCGGTCCCGTCACCTTAATATCAACTCCAGCCTTCCAAACGCTGATGCGCCAGGCAAAGACACTCACCGTCACCATCACCAAACAGCCACCCTACGAGATGGCAGAACGCTGTTTGAAGCGAATCAAAGGCGATGTGCTCAACAACAACACGTCGATAGTGCAACTCAGTTACGATGACGCTTTCAGCAGTCGTGCAGAACTGATACTCAACGAGCTGACAAGGGTGTATCTTCAAGCGTGGCAAGCCGACAAGGACGAAGAGCGACAGGCCTCAACCAACTTCATCAATCAGCGCATCACAGAGATAGAAGAGGCACTCAGCCAACTGGATGGCAAACTCGCCGACTACGAGCACGACAACCTGTTGGAAATAGGGGCTGCCACACCTAACGCAATGGCAATATCTGCAGCCGATATCAATGAGATGATGCTCAAACTGAGCAACCAACGGTATGTGTTGAAACACATGCAACAGTTGATGAGCAAGGAAGGAGACAACCATCAGGTATTGCCAGGCAACATTCTACCCGACAATGACAATATTGCCAAACAGATTGCGAATTACAACACGCTACTGCTGAAACGGCAGAATCTGGCAGCAAACAGCAGTGAGCGCAATCCCTTGGTGCGCGACCTCGATGCGCAGATTGCGCCCATGCACAATGCCATTGCCGCCTCAATCAGCCATGCCCTGTCGCAAATAGAGATTCAACTCAAAGGGGTGGTAGCCAAAGAACAGGAACTGACGGGGAAGGCGGCAGAACTGCCCACTAAAAAGAGCAAGATGCTTCCCACCAAACGCCAACAGAAGGTGATTGAATCGCTATACGTCTATCTGTTGCAGAAGCGTGAAGAAAACGGCATCGACAGAGCATTCAACAATAAAAACATACGCGTGGTAACACCGCCAATGGGAAAGTTGCGCCCCATCTTCCCCCGTAAGCTATGGACCTTTGGAGCAGCATGGCTCCTGGCGCTGCTGTTGCCCATGATAGTACTCTATATTCGACAACTCAACGACACGGAAGAAACAGAGGAAGAGAAAACAGCATGAACCGCACACGATTGAAGTCTGACATCAAACGACGTATGGCAAATGGCGCGCTATGGACCTTTACCGGGACGGCTGTGGGCAAACTGCTGGTATTGCTGGCAGGCATCGGCTGTGCCCGACTGTTGGGCAAAACCCAGTTTGGCGAGCTCGGCATGGTGCGTTCGACCATCGGCATGTTCATTGTATTTGGTGCAGCAGGCATCGGAGTGACAGCAACACGCTTCATAGCCCAACACCGCCATACTGACAGCGCACAGGCAGCTTCCATCTGCGCCATGTCCAACCGCTTCGCCCTATGGTTTGGAGTGGGAGTCATGGTGGTCATGATAGGTTGTTCGGGACTATTGGCAAACAATATTCTCCACTCGCCACAGTTGCAAACAGCATTGATGCTGGGCGGACTGATGCTGTTGGGATCAACCCTTAACGGGTCGCTCAACGGTATTCTTGCAGGAATGGAAGACTTTCGCAGCATAGCGCTCTGCACCCTTGTGGGCAGCGTGGCAGAAGCGACATTGATGACCACCGGTGCCTGGATCTATGGATTGGAAGGTGCTGTTGTGGGATTCGGACTCGGTGTGGCGGTGCTCTATATAGCCTACCATTTTGCCGTGAGGCGCACCCTACAACACGCAGGCATCGCCACCCACGGTGTGGCTATCCGCAAGAAAGACTGGCAACTGCTGTTGACCTACAGTCTGCCAGCAGCACTATCGGCGCTGATGGTCACTCCCGTGTTCTGGACTATCCGCGCCATGCTCGTGAGGCACGACGGCTACGCAGAACTGGCAGTATTTGAAGCTGCCGACCAATGGAAAATCATCATCATGTTTGTTCCAGGTGCTATCAGTCAGATAGCCCTCCCCATCCTATCGAGCATGACGGAGAGTCAGACCTTCAGCCACACGCTCCGCCTGCACATCCAACTCATCGCAGGTATTGCCTCGCTGTTGGCATTACTGATCATTGTGGCAGCCCCTGTCATCATGCCTCTCTATGGCACAGACTACACCAACCATGTCACACTGTCACTGCTCGCCGTATCGGTGGTGTTTGCCTGTGTGTCAAACGTGATAGAGATGGCAATTTATAGCATCGGCAAGATGTGGACAGGATTCCTGTTCAATGTCGTATGGGCTGTTGCCACATGCCTGTTGGCCCTATGGCTGTTACCCCTGCATTGGGGATCGTCGGCATTGGCAATGGCAGTATTATTGGCGTATCTGCTAAAAACCATCGTGATGGGCGTTTATATCTGTTTCACTCCCAACAGTCAACCGTTATGAAGACACGCGAAGAACTCGGCATAACACTATTTGCCATCGCACTGGTATTGCTCCAGTTTGCCGGCTACGCCTTCGTACCGCTGTTAGCAGGTGCGCTACTGCTGTTGTTTTCCCAGCACACCTTTGCAACATGTGTGAAGAGTGTACCCTTGTTTGCAGGCTTCACGGTAGCCTCGCTCATTGTCGGGCTCTTCATGATGATGGCGCGCCCCACCGAAACAGCACCATTGGCGCGATGGATTCAGTTTTATTTCCTCACCGTCATGCTGATGGGAGTAAAAGACAAAAGTCGGTTGCTGACCGCTGTGAAATATACCGTTTATGCCATCTTTGCAGCCGATCTCATGGCGAATATATTGCAGGTGGCAGGAGTGAAGTTGCCATGGGTGTATCTGACCATCCGTCCCGGAGAACTGATTCCGCGCTTTCAAGGCATCAAGGGTAATTCGCTCTATTCGGGTAGTATTTCGTTTTTGGCACTATGTTTCCTCATCAACGAGATGGGACTTCGGAAAAGGTTGCGCTATTCTGTAGCCGTTCTGATGGTGGTCAATCTGCTATTGGCAGGGTCGCTCCGCTACTTCATCTCGTTGGCGTTAGTCTTGGTGCTCATCACCTTCCACCTCTATCGCCATCGAGGCTATCTACTGTCTGGAATATGTGCCACGATAGGTATGGTGGTTGTACTGACCCGATGGACTATGATGAGTAGTGAGAGTAATTATTTCCGTTATAAACTATGGGGACACACCATCGACCGACTCAACGACAGCCCGTTGGTTGGCAATGGTTTTCTGTTTCAACAAGTGACAGACCACACGCGCTTCAGCGTCAGAACGCTGGCAACAGCCGATGTGACAGAATCGACCATCCTGCTCTTCGGATTGTGTTTCGGACTCCCATTGATGTTCTTGTTCATCGCTTCACTATTCCGCACCTTCTCACATTACAGTAGCTATAAACACTATGCGCCCGAACTAGGACTGTTTCTCGGACTGGCACTCGATCTCTTCTGGGGTGGCAGTATCGACAATGTATTGTCGCTCTCTGTATTGTTGATCTGCATGTATCTCATCAATCAGAAACATCAAACCTTATCACATCCGTAATCATGACTCCCAACTTCTCTATCATCATCCCAACCTACAACCATCTGGCATTGGCACAACGTGCTATAGACAGTGTGCGCAACCAAGAAGGGGTAAGTATGGAAATCATAGTCTGCGACGATTCTACCGACAATCGCATCGAACAGTATGTCATGGGACTCCACGATGATCGAATCAATTACCACCACAACCGACCTCAGTTGGGGGCGGTGGGCAATTGGAACGAAGGACTCGGCAAGGTTACGGGCACATATGGCATTGTACTCCACCACGACGAAGCCTTGGTGGGCAACAACTATCTCGCCCAGTTACTGCACGTCATGTTACAGACCAATGCCGATATTGCCGTATCGGAAGTGCACGTCATGATAGGAGAGAAACAAAAGAAACGACACTTTCCTTCACGATTGAAAAGATGGATGCTGCACCACCCCACCACGCTATTTGGCCTCAACGCCATCGGGCCATGTGCCTGCGTAGCATTTCGATGCGACAAGCGACAGGCGTTTCATGAGCCGTTGCAATGGCTGGTCGATGTGGAATGGTACTACCGTATGCTTCGCGCGTCAGCCATCGTCTATTGTCCAACACTCATCGTGGAGTCAGCCCACGACCACGAAGGGCAGATTAGCCGTAGCATCCATATCTATCAAGCGTGGCAGCATGATGCCAAAATCATCGGTACCATGCACAAGAGCATTTCTCTACGACTCATGATGGCCATCGGGAAGACGATTATGACCGTCAAGCAACAATTTGGCAGATAGTTGCGCCAAGATATTTCGTAACATCGTTTGCATTTCTGCTGATTTATCATTACCTTTGCATAATAATGACACAACCGATAAAGATTGTCAAGATACTTGGAGGACTTGGAAACCAAATGTTTCAATATGCCCTCTATACCGCCTTGCAACGACACCATCCCGATGAAATGGTGATGGCAGACCTGCATGGGTTTAATGGCTATAGGCGAAAATACCAACTCAACGAGGTGTTTGGCATCGACATCAAACAGGCAACATGCGGAATGATAGCCCACGTGGCTTACCCCTACCCCAACTTTCAATCATGGCGGTTTGGTAGCAGGTTGTTGCCCAAGCGAAGAACCATGTGTGTAGAGCCACACAACTTTGCCATCGACCATGAGGCTATTAGCCGACAAGGCAACACCTATTACGATGGTTACTGGCAACATGAGGAATATTACAGCGACTGCCGTGACATACTCATGGAACGATTCCACTTTCCCGACTTCGCCGATGAAGCCAACACCGCATTGGCACAACGGTTGGAAAAGGAAGAGGCTGTCAGCATCCATGTGCGGCGCACCGACTATATCGGCGATAAGCTATTTTATGATCTCACCGCCACCGACTATTACACCCAAGCCATCCACTACATCCGACAACACGCTCAGGCACAGTTGTTCTGCATCTTCTCCGATGATATTGTATGGTGTAAAACCCATCTGCAACCATTGCTCAACGATGTAGAAGCCATCTTTGCCGACTGGAACAACGGCAAACAGGGCATACAGGACATGCATCTGATGACCCTCTGCCGACATCATATCATCGCCAATTCATCGTTCTCATGGTGGGGCGCTTGGTTGGCAACACAGACTGGTGCCATCAACATAGGGCCAAAACTCTGGTGGCGACGACAGGCTGCGGTCACTCCTGTGCCCAGCCATTGGATAACCATATAACGACGCATGAACAGATGTATTAAAACAAGCAAGCCATGCAACAAATAAACTGCAGCATATTACTCTCCGTCTATCATCGGGAAAAGCCAGAACACCTGCGTCAATGTTTAGACAGCGTGTTCAGTCAGACTTTCCGTGCCAACGAGGTAATACTCGTGGGCGATGGCCCGCTGACAGAAGCGCTGGACACGATGATTGACTGCTACCGAAACAATTATCCCGAACTGCAGTTTGTGCCACTCAAGGAAAACCGTGGACTTGGACTGGCACTCAACGAAGGTCTTCGCCATTGCCACAACGACCTTGTGATGCGCATGGATACCGATGACATCTGCTACCCCAACCGACTGGAACTGCAATACAACTACATGGTAGAACACCCTGACTGTGACGTGTTGGGAGGATGGACCGACGAGTTTTGCGCCACTCCCTCAGAGACCATCTCTATACGGCGGTTGCCCGAACACCATGCCGACATTGTGAGGTTTGGCAAACGCCGCAACCCGATGAACCATCCTACGGTGATGTTCCGTCGCAAAGCGGTGATGCGTGTAGGTGGATACCATGACATCTATCTGTTTGAAGACTACGACCTATGGGTAAGACTCATCATGGACGGGGCACGATTTCACAACCTGCAACAGCCGCTCATACACTTCCGCACCTCTACAGACTTCTTCGGCAGACGGGGCGGCTGGCGATACACCAAGTCGGAAATCAACCTATTGCGATCCTTTCATCAGTTCAAGTATATCAGCACCATAGAGATGGCAACAAACATGCTGATGCGGTGTGTTGTAAGACTGTTGCCCAACAAATTGCGACAAAACATCTATATTTTCCTACTACGTAGATAATAAAACCAAGATTGCTACGTTAAAAATAACATATGAATAATACCCAAACGAAACAAATAGACAACTATATATACGATGGCATGAATGCTTTTGAACGAGAAGTGAAGCGATGGTTCGACTTCATCATGGCAGGAATGTGCATCATCATCTTCTCCCCTTTGTTTCTCGCCTGCTATCTGGCAGTACGGCGTGGGAAAGACGGTCCCATCATCTATCGGCAAGAACGCATCGGACGCTTCGGACGCCCATTCTACATCTATAAATTCCGCACCATGGTGACCAATGCCGAGAACAGCGGTCCTCAACTCTGCAACAATGCCACCGATATCAGACTGACTCAAGCCGGACGATGGATGAGACGCTACCACCTCGACGAACTGCCACAGTTCTGGAATGTGTTGAAAGGAGAAATGTCGTTTGTCGGTCCACGTCCCGAACGTCCCTACTATATTGATCAGATTATGGAAAGAGATTCACGCTATCAATTTCTATATCAAATACGTCCAGGAATCACCTCCTATGCCACCATTTACAATGGCTATACTGATACCATGGAAAAGATGCTTCGCCGCCTGGAGATGGATCTCAACTATCTGAGACACCGTTCGTGGTGGCAAGATTTGAAAATATTATCCATTACTTTCTATAAGATTGTCACAAAACGATAAACAACAGGGCATCAATATTTACGGAAATGTAGGCGTAAATATTGCGTTTCAAGAATCATTTTATCATTATCAAGGCATTTGATGGCAAACGACTGTTGCAAAGCATCAAATCCGAAAGGACGCATCACCTCAAGGTCGGTCACCTCCTCATCGGGTTCGTCGCGCAGATGCAGATAAGGCACAGAGAGGTTCAATTGCTCGTCTGTCCGGTCGAAATGAAACAGATATCCCGTACCGTTGCTCTCCTCATTCTCCAACAAGCGCACTTCTATCAAGCGGTTTTGCACAGCCCAATAAATCATCGATTGACGCATGTCTGTTGTGCCTTCTGTGGCAAGAGTATCTATTTGGCGCAGTTGCCAGAAGCCATCGAGGTCGCCATTGCCCGATGTCTCGATGTCGCAAGCCACCAAAGCCATACATATTGTCAATACAAATATCAGCCGTTTCATTATCTCTTTCTCCATTTCAGTATTCCGTTCTTAATCAAAGTGAGTTGCACACCATAGTTGTCGCCCAGCAACGTTCCGCTGTCCATGGCAAGAGCCCCTCTGAGCGTCCATCCCCGAGTCCATCGTTCCTTACCATCGCGCAAGCGGTAAGAGGCTTCTGCCAATAGACTGACGTTATGCCGTGGATCGGGGAACGGTGCCCAATAGGTGCCAAAACCTTTCTGCCACGTAGCCAGTAAGCGATAATGTAAGCGGGAAGAAGGATCGCCGGCAATACCAAGATGACAGGCTACAATACGGTTGTTCTCCACAGCAATACGATGGTCGTTATTATAAATAGGTGAAGTATAAAGCGGATTGCCCATCACCTCACCCCAGTGTTGCCATCCGGTATAGAGGTAATGGTTGTAATAGTTGTCGAGACCTGCAATTTGGTCTGACAGTGTTTGGTCGTGGTCATGATACATGGCACCACTCTGATACTTGGTATAGAAGTATTCAAACACCATCTTATTCATCCATCGTTGGTCGGGAATACGAAGTTCAAAGCCCCACAACATATCTTTGAAGGCATAGAGATTGTAGCGCCGTTTCACCTGCGTGTTCCATTGGTCTCCCTCGCCATATCCATCAGGACTGAGATGGGTCAGCGCCGACTGGTCTTCAAAGAAATGGTCGGCATAAAGGCTGAATCCCCATTCGTCAGCATCGAAATTGAAACGTGCCAGCCAACTGCCTAAGGTATTGCCTGCAGCATTGCGGTTTTCCGTTTCCAACACATCGCCGCCTCCTGGCACCAATGCCTTTATCATTCCTTTCAGTCCGCCTTGATTGTGATAGGCCTTCATCGAACCATCACTTTGCCGCAGATATGAGGTGCCGCCAAACTGTGCCGCCATCTCCAGTCCGAGTTCAAGCGACACGATGATTTTGTCGGCATTTCCAATACGCAGATAACCTGCCTTGCTGTGATAAAGAGTGCTTTGCGTGTATTTATATTGCCTTTGGGTAAACTCAGTCTGCCAATGGTCATCGGTTGTCTTGCCATAGGCAATATGTCCTTTTATGGAAAGCCAATGGTGTGTGCCGGGAATGGTCCAATAGTCGGGCAAGGAAAGTCGCACTTGTGGAACAGGGCGGGCATTGATACCCAGAGTTTGTGAACCACTGCTGAGTTCCTGATCTTTCAACTGCATGGGTTGTTCTTTACTACCCACGGTGATCACACCCTTGAGCCAGCGCACCTCAGCATAGGCTTGTTGAACAACAAAACGGCTGGTATATCTGCCCGTTAAAGCCATGTCAAGGCCATAGCCAATACCCCAGCGCCGACTATCATCACGTGAGAGTGGACGCTCTATGGTTGCACGCCAAAAGCCATTAGTAGTTTTGAGCGAACTGAGTCCATACTTATTGGCATGAAGCCATAATGGCGAATGATCACCCGCCGATGCCGAATACTGGCGTTCCATCCGATAGTCAAGACTGTCGGCAAGAGGTTCGCGCTGTTGGGCATGGGCATTGAATGTGACGGCAAGAAGCGTTGCTATTGCAATATATTTCATATCAGGCTACAAAGATACGATTAAGCGAGCGAAGTACAAAAGAAAAATCACTTTTCTAGTTGTATTTAGAGCCTTATAACTAACCATAACTTACTAAGACTAACTAAACATAAAG
>SAMEA104315426__coassemble_212_pt1 | contig 57048 bp, 43 predicted proteins | sample SAMEA104315426__metabat2_low_PE_024 | metagenome-assembled genome bin SAMEA104315426 (sample SAMEA104315426) | gut metagenome | biome: Monkey gut; feature: monkey-associated habitat; material: faeces | place: China | collected 2013 | reverse complement strand
TATTTGGTTTTTCGCTCGCTTATTCGTACCTTTAATCCTGCGGATTTTAGGTACTTTCGCTCGGAAAAGCTCAAATATATTTGGTTTTTCGCTCGCTTATTCGTACCTTTAATCCTGCGGATTTTAGGTACTCTCGCTCGGAAAAGCTCAAATATATTTGGTTTTTCGCTCGCTTATTCGTACCTTTGAACCCTTGTAAAGACAAATATGCAGATGCTGTTATCATATTTCCCCATTACTGATCCCACGCTGATATTCTGCGTGGTGCTGCTCATCATCCTGTTTGCCCCTATCATTATGAGCAAACTGCGCATTCCACACATCATCGGTATGGTGTTGGCGGGAATGATTGTGGGTAAATACGGATTCAATATCCTACAACGCGACGATTCGTTTGAACTGTTTGGCAAGGTAGGATTGCTCTATATTATGTTTCTCGCAGGCCTTGAGATGGACATGGAGAGTGTGAAACGCAATAGCAACCGATTCTTGATATTCGGACTGCTGACCTGTTTCGTCCCTCTATCACTTACGTGGATTATGGCAGAGCATATTTTAGGGTACTCCTCGCAAGCCTCTTTCCTGCTGGGATGTATCATGGCATCGAACACACTAATAGCCTATCCCATAATCGGACGCTACGGACTGCAACGTGAGTCGAGTGTCATGCTGTCTGTCGGTTCGTCGATGATCTCACTCTTTCTGGCACTCCTTATGTTGGCAGCCTTGGCAGCTTCCTATGGAGAAGATGTGGGGGTAGGGTTCTGGCTGTTGTTTCTTGCCAAGTTTGTGTGCTATTGTGGTGTCAGCGTATGGCTTATTCCAAAACTGACCCGCTTCTTCCTGCGTCGCTATAGTGATGCCGTCATGCAGTTCATCTTTGTATTAGCTATATTGTTTCTAAGTGCTGCGGCTTCAGAAGCCGTAGGAGTGGAAGGTATTGTTGGCGCATTTTTCTCAGGACTGATACTTAACCGATATATTCCCCACGTATCGCCTCTGATGAACCGCATAGAGTTTATCGGTAATGCTTTGTTTATTCCCTATTTCCTGATTGGAGTGGGTATGCTTATCGATGTGAGCAGTCTGTTTGAAGGACCACACATGCTGTTTATCGTGACGATGATAGCATTCTTCGGAACCTTCGGTAAGGCAGTGGCAGCCTATCTGTCGAGTCTGCTGTTCCGCTTGCCACAGGTTGCAGGCCGTATGATGTTTGGTCTGACCAGCGCCCATGCGGCTGGTGCCATCGCCATGGTATTGGTTGGCATGCGTTTGGAGATAAGTCCTGGTGTGTATTTGGTCAACAACGAGATACTCAACGGCGTAGTTATCATGATACTCGTCACTTGTCTGATCAGTACGATGACCACCGAACAGGCTGCCCGACAAATCGTGTTGCACGATAAGTCACATCTGCCTCTGACCAATCAGCAGCGCGATGATGAGCGCATCTTCCTTTGTGTGAAGTATCCAGAGATTGCACCGCAACTTCTCGAACTTGCGGTGATGATGCGCAACCAGAAGTTGAATCGTGAATTGGTGGCGCTCAATGTAGTGTATGATGACCAAAAAGCAACCATCAATAGGGAACACGGATTGCAATTGTTAGAGAAACTGGAACAACGTGCCAGCGGTTATGATGTGAAGATGCAGACCCAAGTGCGCCTTGCCACCAACATAGCCAATGGCATCAAGCATGCCTTCCGTGAGTTTGCAGCCTCAGAAATTATCATGGGTATGCACGTTCATACCGATAACAATCCCAAATTCTGGGGCGATTTCATACAGAGCTTGTATAATGGACTGAGCCGACAGATTGTGCTCACACGATTCATAGAACCCCTCAATACGCTGCGTCGCATAGAAGTGGTCGTCCCGTCGCGAGCAGAATTTGAACCCGGATTCCATCGCTGGCTCGAACGCTTGTGTCGAATGGCAGGAAATCTTGATTGCCGTATAGAGTTTCATGGACGTCAAGAGTCGTTGGCACTCATCAGAGAATACATCACCAACTGGCATCCCAGTGTGCGCAGCGAATATACCTACATGGCACATTGGAACGAACTGCCCCGATTGGCAGAGACCATACGCAGCGACCACATGTTTGTAGTGGTCACTGCCCGTAAAGGAACCATCTCTTATAAATCTGCACTTGAACGCCTGCCCAATGAGCTTATGCAACATTTTTCGGGCAAGAATCTAATGATAATCTTCCCCGATCAGTATGGTGACATCAAGGAGGAGAATATGACCTTTACTGAGGCCCAGCACCATGAGGAAAGCAGTATCTATGACGCTGTCCTGCGCTGGATCAACAAACAACGAACAAAGAAATTTCTGAAGAAATGATAGCTATCAACAACATCACCAAGAGTTTTGGCAAACTGCAAGTGCTCAAAGGCATAGACCTCACCATAGGAAAAGGTGAGGTGGTCAGTATTGTAGGACCAAGCGGAGCCGGCAAGACAACCTTATTGCAGATTATAGGAACGCTCGACCGGCCCAATACTGGTTCGGTACATATAGATGGAATCGACGTGACGAGTTTGTCTAACAAAAAACTGGCAGACTTCCGCAACCGTCATATCGGTTTCGTGTTTCAGTTTCATCAACTGCTGCCCGAATTTACAGCGCTGGAAAATATCATGATACCAGCCTATATCGCAGGCACATCAAGTAGCGAAGCCAAACAGCGAGCTTCTGAACTTCTACAGTTTATGGGACTGGCAGACAGAGCCAACCACAAGCCTAACGAACTTAGTGGCGGTGAGAAACAACGTGTGGCGGTGGCACGTGCATTGATCAATAATCCTACGGTCATACTGGCAGATGAACCCAGTGGATCGCTCGATTCGAAAAACAAGGCAGAACTGCATCAGCTGTTTTTCGATTTGCGCGACAAGTACGGACAGACCTTTGTCATTGTTACACACGACGAACAACTTGCCACGCTTACCGACCGTACCATACATCTGCGTGACGGAGAGTTGGAACAGCCCGAAACTGTTGAACCGTCGGAGCAACCAGTGGAAGGTCAATACGCTGTAGCAGATCAACACAGCGCGGCAGAACAAACAATAGAACAACCACAAAACGAAGAAATAAATGAAGATTAAACTCGGTGACTATAATACGCTGACGATTGTCAAGGCCGTTGATTTCGGTCTGTATCTTGATGGAGGTGATGAAGGCGAGATACTTCTCCCTGCACGCTATGTGCCTAAAGATGCCAAGATAGGAGACCAACTCGAAGTGTTTATCTATCTCGATCAGGACGAACGCCCAGTAGCTACAACCCAGAAACCGATAGCCAAGGTAGGCGATTTCGCATGGCTTGAAGTGGCATGGGTCAACGAATATGGTGCTTTCCTCAACTGGGGATTGATGAAAGATTTGTTTTGCCCATTCCGCGAGCAGAAGATGCGCATGCAGAAAGGACAATATTATCTGGTCTATATCACCATCGATGAAGAGAGCTACCGACTGATGGCTACTGCCAAGGTTGACAAGTATCTTTTCCCGACCAATGATGAAATCAAACAGACTCCCTATCATGTCTATAAACATGGTGACGAGGTGGAAGTACTGGTGTGGCAAAAGACAGATCTTGGTTTCAAGGTCATTGTAGATAACAAGTATCAGGGTCTTATCTACGAGGGACAGATTTTCCAACCCCTTCATTCGGGCGATCGCCTCAAAGCGTATATCGACCATGTGCGCCAAGACAACAAGATTGATCTGACGTTGCAACCTACTGGACGACGCCAGACCGAAGAGTTCTCCGACGTGCTTCTCCATTATCTACAGGAGAATGGCGGACATTGTGATTTGGGCGATAAGAGTCCTTCGGAACTCATCCAAGACCGATTCAAAGTAAGCAAGAAGGTGTATAAGAAAGCCATCGGCGACTTGTATCGCCGCCGGCTGATTACTATTGCTGATGATGGTATCACGCTGGTTTGACGTCATCACATATATCCAACGGCAATAACGCAACATCATCTATAGAAACAAAGGTAGGCAGCACCCATGTGCTGCCTACACCTTATTAATAGATATGCCTCATTAGAGAATGCGACCTACGAAGCGGATGTTGAGCGAAGGATAAACAGAAATCTTACTGATAACCTTCAACACCTCGCCAGCATCGCTATTGGTCGTGGTCTTCTCCAGTTTGTTGTCGCGCAGATAAACTTCAGGTGTGCCCCAGAACTGTACACCAAGGTCGAAATTGCAAGTGAAGCGATGCTTCATCGGTACGGGACGTCCAAAGCCTAAACCCACATAGGGGCGAAACTTGCTCACCTTCAGCGTGGCATCTACATTACCATTCTGATCGGGAGTCAGGAAGAAATCGCCCAAATCCAAACCAATCATGTTTTCGTGGGTACTGGGGTTTGCTATTCCCTCGTTTATCAATATCTGGTTGGCCTGATTGATGACTTTCAGCGCACCATCTTCTTTGTTGTAGAGGCTGATAACCTTGTCTTTACCGAAATAAGCACCAGCAGTCAAGTGGAAACTGCTCTGTTTGAAGGGAAAGAAATCAAATAGGACGTGGGCATTGCCACCTATCATGTCGGTCTTGCCCTCTACCTTCACATCTTTAGGAATAGTATAGCCGCTGATATAATGTTCGTACTCTTGATCTACTTTTACATCGATATCCAAATCAGTTTTTACCTTAATGTTTGGGAAAATATCAACACCAGCTCGTACGGCCACATAGGGGGTGACGGGCGCAGCAAGGTCGATAGTGATACCGGTGGTACCCACTCCCGCACCAATACTAAGGTGGTTGAATATTCCAAGATCATCGACATCCTGTGCCGAAACATGGGTAAGGCCCAACAGAGCCATGGCAACTAATAGAAGAGTCTTTTTCATTTTCTCTCTGTTTTTATAGGTTAATAATGTCTTTACTTTGCAAAAATAGTAAAAAAGTTTGTGATATACAACATATCTTCGGAAAATATGTGTAACTTTATCGACACAAATACATCAAACATTATGGAACTGAAAGAAATCTATACGGCAGACAATAGCCGTTACGCCGATGCAGAGGCACTCTATCAGCGCTGTGGACGCAGTGGAGTGATGCTTCCAAAAGTCAGTTTAGGATTCTGGCATAATTTCGGAGGCAACGACTCTTATGAGCGCAGTCGTGCCATCACTCACTACGCTTTCGACCATGGTATCACCCATTTCGATCTTGCCAACAACTATGGATCGCCATACGGTTCGGCAGAAGAAACTATGGGCAGACTCATGGATGATGATTTCAAGCGCTACCGCGATGAACTGTTCATATCGACCAAGGCTGGTTACGATATGTGGCCTGGACCTTATGGAGAGTGGGGCTCGCGTAAGTATCTTATGGCGAGTATCGACCAGAGTCTCAAGCGCATGCACATAGACTATGTCGATTTGTTTTATAGCCATCGCTTCGATCCCAACACCCCGATAGAGGAAACACTACAAGCCATGGTGGATATTGTGCGCCAAGGCAAAGCACTCTATTTGGGTATCAGCCGTTGGCCGCTGGATGCATTGAAGAAAGCAGTGGAGTATCTGAAAGCACACGACACTCCATTGTTGATATTCCAAGACAAACTCAACATGTTGGACCGCACACCGCAGGAGAATGGCACGCTCGACTATTGTGCGGCAGAGGGTATCGGTTTCATATCGTTCTCACCATTGGCGCAGGGATTGCTTACCGACCGTTATCTCAACGGAGTGCCTGCCGATAGTCGCATGGCTCAAGAGCGTTTCTTGAAACATTCGGCATTAACGCCCGAACTCCTGACACAGTTGCAACAACTCAATCAAGAGGCTGCTGATCGTGGAGAAACATTGGCAGAAATGGCGTTGGCATGGATTCTCCAACAGCATGGCGTGACAAGTGTATTGGTTGGTGCAAGTAGTGTTAAGCAGTTGGCTACCAATATGAAGTGTGTGCATGCATAAATTTTAGTTTTCAGAAAATTTCGACCACTCGACCACCACTATAGTGTAAGGTGTTATTACACAATACTTTAAGCGGTGGTCGATTGCCTTTGTTTCGACCACCCATCGACCACCCACCAACGTTTTACTATCGACAACCCAAACTACCAAGTGTGAGTCAGCGAATACATTAGGAAACGTTGTATAGCGATGTTGTGTAATATTGTATAAGAGTGCATAATAGATCAAAGTATTATCCAACGTTTGATAAAAGTATTATCCAACGTTTGATAAAAGTATTATCCAACGTTTGATAAAAGTGTTATCCAACGTTTGATAAAAGTGTTATCCAACGTTTGATAAAAGTGTTTTCAACGTTTGATAAAGGTGTTTTCAACGTTTGATAAAGGTGTTGCCACTGTTTGAAAACTATCCTGTCATCATCGAACACCCACGTAAGTCGATGTCCTATAGGATATTATGCAGTTGGGTGTTTGATGTTAACAAAATCATAACGTCGCGTGTGCGTGCGCGTACGTACATTATATATATGGTGCATTCGATAGCATCGAAACATTCTTCTTTTGTCTATCAACGAAAAAGACGGCATCCCGTGAAGGGTGCCGTCTTTCATCTTGCTATGTGTGATTTAGAAATCAGCTGTCTTTGGAGTACGTGGGAAAGGAATCACGTCGCGGATATTCTGCATGCCGGTGACAAACAGGATGAGGCGCTCGAAACCGAGACCGAAACCGCCGTGAGGACAACTGCCATAGCGACGGGTGTCGAGATACCACCACATATCCTTCATAGGAATCTGGCGACGCTCGATTTCAGCCATCAGTTTGTCGTAACTCTCCTCACGAACAGAACCACCAATGATTTCGCCAATCTGTGGGAACAGCACATCGGTGCCCTGAACGGTACGGCGTTCTTCGCTGTCGTTGTTCTGCTTCATATAGAAAGCCTTGATGTCGCGTGGGTAGTCGGTCATGATGACTGGCTTCTTGAAGTGTTCCTCCACAAGGAAACGCTCATGCTCGGAAGCGAGGTCCATACCCCATGATACGGGGAATTCAAACTTCTTACCGTTCTTCACAGCCTCTTCCAGAATCTCAATACCCTTGGTGTAGGGCAGACGCACGAAGCTGTCTTTCAATACGCCCTCCAAGCGCTCAATCAGCGTCTTGTCGATCATCTTGTTGAGGAAAGCAAGGTCATCCTTACAGTTTTCCAATGCCCAACGCACGCAATACTTGATGAAGTCTTCCTCAAGGTCCATCAGATCGTTGAGGTCGATGAAGGCGACTTCTGGCTCAATCATCCAAAACTCAGCCAAGTGGCGTGGAGTATTGGAATTCTCAGCACGGAAGGTTGGGCCGAAAGTATAGATGGCACCCAGTGCGGTGGCACCGAGCTCACCCTCCAACTGTCCGCTGACGGTCAGTGAAGTCTGCTTGCCAAAGAAGTCATCGTCATAGATGATGCTACCGTTCTCGTCCTTTTTCAGGTCGTAGAGATTCTTGGTGGTCACCTGGAACATCTGTCCGGCACCTTCGCAGTCGCTGGCAGTAATCAGTGGTGTGTGGAAATAGAAGAAACCATGCTCATGGAAGTATTGGTGGATGGCAATAGCCATGTTGTGGCGTATGCGCATCACAGCACCGAAAGTATTGGTACGCAGACGGAGGTGTGCATTCTTGCGCATCACCTCAAACGACTGGCCTTTCTTCTGCATGGGATAAGTGTTATCGCAGAGACCATAGATTTCCAAGGTCTTGGCCTGAATCTCACTGCTCTGACCAGCACCCTGACTCTCTACCAAAATACCAGTGGCACAGATACATGCACCAGTGGTAATCTGCTTGAGCATTTCTTCATCAAACTGTGAAGGGTTAACAACGATTTGTACGTTGTTGATGGTGCTTCCGTCGTTGAGGGCAATGAATTCAACGGCCTTCGAACTACGGTGGGTACGCACCCATCCCTTTACACAAACATCTTTTCCAAAGTCTGTACTCTTCAGTACATCTACTATCTTAGTTCTTTTCATCACTTGTTATATTTTCAGTGAGTCGTTGTTGGTTTATTCGTAAGCACCCATGCGCAGACGATCTACCTCTTCCTCTGTCAGGTAGCGCCAGTCGCCACGACGCAGGTTCTTCTTGGTAAGTCCGGCAAACTGTACACGGTCGAGCTTGGTTACTTTATAGCCGAGGCTCTCGAAGATACGGCGTACAATGCGGTTTTTACCAGAGTGGATCTCGATGCCCACCTGCTTCTTGTCAACAGGGTCTGCATACTGGATGTCGTCGGCTTTGATGTCACCGTCGTCGAGGGTGATACCTTCGGCAATCTGCTGCATATCATGGGCAGTCACGTTCTTATCGAGATAAACGTGATAGATCTTTTTCTTGAGGAACTTAGGATGGGTCAGTTTCGATGCCAAGTCACCATCGTTGGTGAGCAGAAGCACACCGGTGGTGTTGCGGTCGAGACGACCTACAGGATAGATGCGCTCAGGACAAGCATCCTTGACGAGATCCATCACAATCTTACGCTGTTGAGGATCGTCGCTGGTGGTCACGTAGTCTTTGGGCTTGTTGAGCAGCACATAGACTTTCTTCTCTGGAGTGACAGGAGTGTCGTGGAACTTCACTTCGTCGGTGCGCAATACCTTGGTGCCCAATTCGGTTACCACTTCTCCGTTGACGGTCACTACACCTGCCTGGATGAAATCATCAGCTTCACGACGGCTGCAAACACCGGCGTTGGCAAGGAATTTGTTCAAACGGATGGGCTCGTTGGGATCGTAGTTCTCCTCTTTATATTCTATACGCTTCTTGAAGCTGTACTTTGCATTGGGATCATAGTCTGCAGTGCGCTGACGATTATATCCGCGGTTGTTGTTATATCCTCCACGCTGCTGGTAACCACCCTGTTGCTGGTATCCGCCGCGGTTGTTGTTATATCCGCCACGCTGCTGGTAACCACCCTGCTGCTGGTATCCACCGCGGTTGTTGTAACCACCGCGCTGTTGGTAACCGCCACGCTGCTGGTAACCACTGCGCTGCTGATATCCGCCTTGCTGCTGATAACCTCCCTGCTGGAAGTCGCCTTGCTGGCGTGATTGGTAGCCGCCCTGTTCACCGTCCTGCTGATTGTTGTTGTATCCGCGATTATATCCACGGTTGTTGTTGTAACCGCCGCGCTGCTGATATCCGCCACGCTGCTGGTAACCGCCGCGCTGCTGATATCCGCCACGCTGCTGGTATCCACCTTGCTGACGTGGCTGGTATCCGCCCTGTTCACCGTCCTGCTGATTGTTGTAGCGGGGACGATAGGAACGCTGGGCGTTATTGTTCTGAAGTCCAGCACCGAATCCTTCTGGACGGAAACCGCCTTCATCATCGTTCTGACTGCGGTTGTAGCCGCCCTGGTTATAGGTGCGTGTCTGTTGATGAATACGGGGACGTGGTGAACGACCCTGTCGATAAGTGTTCTGTTGGTCGGAGTAACCCTCTCGGTTGCTGGCGCCTTGTTGGTTGGCAGATTGTTCTTCTGTCTTCTTCTCGTTTTCGAAATCCATAATTGTTGTTTCCTTTTTTTGGGGAACCTCACGGTTCCTCTTTGGGGTTAATACTTTATATACCTGTATAATTCATTGGCGTAATAGCCATAAGTTCCTCTTTTACCTCATCGCTGACGTCCAGACCTGCAATGAATTCGTGAATCAGTTCTGGGGTCATCTTCTGGTTGGTGCGAGTCAATGCCTTCAGAGCCTCGTAGGGGTGAGGGTATGCTTCGCGGCGCAGGATAGTTTGGATGGCTTCTGCTACCACAGCCCATGTGTTGTCGAGGTCTGCCTCTATCTTCTCTTCGTTGAGAATGAGTTTGCGCAAGCCTTTCAGTGTGCTCTGTATGGCAATGACAGCATGTCCCATAGGCACGCCGACGTTGCGCAATACGGTAGAGTCGGTCAGGTCGCGCTGCAGGCGGCTGACGGGCAACTTCTGGGCTAAGAATTGCAGAATGGCATTGGCAATGCCGAGGTTGCCTTCTGAATTTTCATAGTCGATGGGGTTCACTTTATGAGGCATAGCGCTCGAACCAACCTCTCCAGCCTTGATCTTCTGCTTGAAGTATTCCATAGAGATATACATCCAGAAGTCGCGATCGAGATCGATGATGATGGTGTTGATGCGGCGCATGGCATCAAAGATAGCGCCCATCCAGTCGTAGTTAGAAATCTGAGTGGTCCACTGTTCACGCTCTAATCCGAGTTTCTCAGCCACAAACTTGTTACCGAATTCGCGCCAGTCGTATTGTGGGTAAGCCACATGGTGGGCGTTGTAATTACCGGTTGCACCACCGAATTTGGCGGTAATGGGAGTGTCTTTCAATCCACGCAACTGTTCTTCAAGGCGATAGACATATACCATAACCTCTTTACCCAAACGTGTGGGAGAAGCGGGCTGTCCGTGTGTCTTGGCGAGCATAGGAACGTTTTTCCATTGTTCGGCATAGTCGTTGAGCTGTTCGATGAGCTCTTCTACCATAGGATAATACACCTGTTCGAGTGCTTCCTTGATAGAGAGGGGAACGCTGGTGTTGTTGATGTCCTGTGAAGTCAGTCCGAAATGGATAAACTCCTTGTACTTGTCGAAATTGCCAATCTTGTCGAGTTCTTCCTTGATGAAATACTCCACAGCTTTCACGTCGTGGTTGGTTGTCTTCTCGATTTCCTTTACGCGTCCGGCATTCTCTTCTGAGAAATTGCGGTAGATGTTGCGGAGTGTTTCGAATAGGTTATGGTCAAAATCCTCCAATTGTGGCAAGGGTAGCTCGCAGAGAGTGATGAAATATTCAATCTCTACGCGCACTCTGTATTTGATGAGTGCATACTCTGAGAAAAATCCTGCCAACTGTTCTGTTTTGTTTCTGTAACGTCCGTCAATAGGCGAGATGGCGGTCAATGTGTCTAATTTCATTAGTGTGTTACGCTTAGTTGTTTATATAGCTATATTACAATATATTGTCTCTATTAGGCTGCAAAGTTACGAAAAAATGTGCTAACTGATGCATGGCTTCGTGTGATATTTGCGGTCTGTGGCTGGTTTTTGTGATATTTTAGCAATTTTGAATGAAATAATAATGGGCAGAACTGAATTTCTGCCCATTATCCTTTGGTTTTGTATGATAACTGATAGGCTTTTTATCTACTATCAATCATTGGAGTTTTATGCCATGTTATTGTTTCTTATCGCTAAGCAGACGCACATTGGTCAGTTTTACGGATGCACTGGCTGTATCAATGTCTTCTCCCTTTTTGCTATAGACGAAGGTGGAGTTGCTGATATTGATATCGCGTACGCATTGCATGCCTTCTATACCATGCGCTTTGATGGCTGTCTCTGCACCACGGCAGATGACATTGTCGATATGGATATCTTGGAAATGGGGCACAAATTGTGCTTCATCACCCTTTGGAGCCAATGCTTTGGCATCGGATGCTCCTGCTGGCCGATTGACATAGTCGCACTGGAAAACAACGGCTTCGTCTTTGATGTCTGTCATGACGATATTGCTGATGTAGAGTTGGCTGGTCTCACCGCCACGGCCTACACCGCTTTTGAAGCGCAAACCGGTATCTGTTCCGGCAAAACGGCAGTTGCGTGCCACTACACGACGCACACCGGCTGCTGTCTCACTACCCAGTACAAAGGCTCCATGTGCGTGATACACTGTATTGTTTTCTACCAGGATGTCTTCACATCCTGATACAGCAGAAGCTTTGGGACGTCCGCTCTTCAGGCAGATACCGTCGTCGCCCACATTGACTGTGGAATTGACAACCAACACACGTTGACAGTCGGAGAGGTCGATGCCGTCGCCATTCTGTGCATTCCAAGGGCAACGCACGGTGATGTCATCGATGATGATGTCTGAAGAATAGCATGGATGTACGTGGAATCGGGGCGAGTTTTGGAAGGTAACGCCTTGATACAAAACTCTTTTGCATTTTTCAAATCTCACAAGGTCGTTGCGCATCTGCTCCTGTGCTACGGGCGATTTGGCAATGTCAGGATAGCTGTTGCGCATCTGCCAAGGATACCAGAGTGTGCCATCTTTCATCTCCTGTCCGCCCATACTCTTAAACTGGCTCCATTCTGTATCGCTTACTTTTGATCGCTTTACGGGACGCCATTGGGCACCGTTGCCGTCGATGATACCTTCTCCGGTAATGGCAATGTCAGTACGTTTCTCGGCACGGATGCATGGATATACTCTCCGGGCTTTGGTATCTGTATCGCGATAGATGCTTTTGTCAGGTGAGAAATAGATGATGGCATTCTTTTCCAAATGCAGATCGATGTGGTCTTTCAGTTCGATAGGACCAGTCAGCCAAACGCCTGTTGGTACTATGAGGCGTCCACCGCCTTGTTGTGCCAACTTGTCGATGGCATCCTGGATGGCTTTGGTGCAGAGGGTAACACCGTCGCCTATTCCGCCTGCCTCTGTCAGCGTGATGCTTCGGCTGGGGATGTTGACCTGTTGTGGTTGGTTTAACGTGACTGGAGTCTGGTTGTAATACTTCTGATAGTCTTGCGCTGACGATAGTGCTGGCATGCAGAGTGCCAACAAAGTCAGCAAAGATGTGATAGTTTTTTTCATACTTTTTTTTATTTGTTTATAGTAGTGTTTATTTCCTTATTGTTGTTCTTCTAACGTTGTAGCTGTATTGTTGTTCTTCTAACGTTGTAGCTGTTTGTGCCATAACAGGGAGGATCAGAATGAAACGCGCTCCAGTAGTATAGTTGGGGTCGAGTGTGATTGATCCGCCCAGTTTGGTAGCAATGGTACGGCAGATGTAGAGTTCCAATCCGGCACCTTGTTTGTTAGAATCGAGTTTGACGAATCTTTCAAACAACTTCTTATGATGTTTAGGTGCAATACCACATCCTGTATCGGTGACGCAGAAAGCTATACTGTCTGTTCCTTGGTCATTTTTTATCTTGCGACAATCCAAAAGGATACTTCCCTTCGTGGTATTCTTAATAGCGTTGGCAAGCATTTCATTGATGGCCTGCAAAGTGCGGTGACGGTCAGTCTTTATAGTGTCGGTGTCCTGCTATTGCCTTTCCGCATAGTTCGTTTACGTTGGTCTCTTCTATCTTCAAATACAGAATAGGTGTGTGGTATGTCGGCTCCTAATTGGTGAATGGCAGATCACCGCATAGTAAAAAATATTATTTCCCCGCTTTAGCACATTCGGCACAGATGCCTTTTACGATATATTCCGCCTCTTCCATTACAAAGCCATCGGGTAGTGGAACATGGGGTATGCGTATGCTTGTCAGACAATAGGTGCGGTTGCATTTGCGACAGGTCAGATGAACATGGCCGTCACACTGTCGGGTATCGTCAAAATGGCAGACACAGTATTTCTGCATGCCCGTTCCATCGTCAATATCATGGAGCAGATGCACACTGGCAAAGAGGGTGAGTGTGCGAAACAGGGTGGAGCGATCAACTGTAGGCAGTGCCTTTTCAACATCTGCCAGACTAAAAGCATCACTGAAACCATGGCGTATGGTGCGCCATACCATCAAGCGTACGGCTGTGACACGGATGCCGGCATTGTCGAGTGACTGTTCGTCGGAGATTTCAAGGTGGTGCATACAGTTGTGATGAATAGAAAATAACGGAAGCCTAAGCTGTCAGCTGTTATGAAAATAGCTGTGACTCAGGCTTCCGTTTATAGAGTTATACTAAATGTTCGATAAGGTCTGCGCGTTCACCGGGCAGCATGTCAATGACCGGCAGTTCAACCATGGTGTAGCAACCGGGTTGCTGACGCATGGAGGCACGAGCCACATTGACCAATACCTGAGCAGTGAGCGCAGGGTTGTTGATGCTCATATCGAATTCAAAACGCTGGTTCTGAGTCTTTCCACTTACACCTTTGCGCACAAGATGTACGCCATGACCCATATCGCGAACAGCATCCACTGATTCAACGGCAAAGACGTGTGTTTCATCGTTGGCAAAGTATGGATCGGCTTTGATGGCAGCTGTCACCTCATCAAGCTTGGCACCGTCTTCCAATTCTACATATACCATGCGGCGATGTATGCCCTCGCCCAAAGGAATAGTCATAGAGAGTGCATTCTTTACACCCGCTTTCGAACGAACGCATACAGAGTGTCCCATAGACATTCCAGGTCCGAAATTGGTATAGGTCAGACCTTTTGGTGCGAGGCTCTGCATGAGCGTACGTACGATAGAGTCTGATCCTGGATCCCATCCCGCAGCAATCACACTGACGGTACCGGTTTTCTTGTTAACCTCCATCAGTCTTTCGCGATAACCACGGATATTGGTATGTATATCAAACGAATCGACGGTGTTGATGCCCAGAGGCAGAATCTGCATGGCATGTTCTTCACATGATCGAGTAGGAGTGGCAAGAATGGCTACATCTACATCTTTCAGTTCCTTGATATCCTTGACCACGGGGTATGCAGCCAGTTCTGCGGGTTTGTTGTCTGCTCCGTTTCTGCGGACGATTCCTGCAATCTCGAAGTCTTCAGCGGCTTCAAGAGCTTCTACGGCGTATTTGCCGATGTTGCCGTAACCAACTACGGCAGCGCGAATTTTCTTCATGTTTGTATCTTGTTTTGAGTTGTCTTATTGTCTGTCTGTGTGCAAAATTACACTTTTTGCATGAGAATCGTTACAGTTTGGTGGAATATTTTTCTTCTCTGACCTTCAATTCTGACAATTTGAAGATTTGTGGGCGTCTCACACAATAAATCGTCACTAACAAGCGTTATAACTATTGTATTAATACAAAATTATAAGTTATGATAGATTATATTAAAGGCGAACTGGCAGAGCTCAGTCCTGCCTCAGCCACTGTTGAGGCTGCCGGTGTGGGCTATGCCATGAGCATATCGCTCACCACGTATAGTGCGATACAGGGAAAGAACACCGTGAAACTCTATGTCTATGAGGCTATCCGCGAAGATGCTTATGTGCTCTACGGATTTTCAGGTAAGAAGGAGCGCGAGATGTTTCAACTGCTCATTACTGTTAGCGGTGTGGGAGCAAATACTGCCCGAATGGTGCTGTCATCGATGAGTGTGGCAGAATTGTGTGCTGCGATCTCCACTGGTGATGAGCGACTTATCAAGAGCATCAAGGGTATCGGACTGAAAACTGCCCAACGTATCATTGTTGATCTGAAAGATAAGATTGTAGCCTTGGGCATTGCCGACGAACTGCCTGCTGGCGGATCGGTAGCAGTTGCTGTTGATACTGCTGTCAGAGACGAAGCTGTGGCAGCCCTTACTATGTTGGGATTCTCGCCTGCTCCTACGCAAAAAGTCGTGGTGCAGATATTGAAGGATCAGCCCGATGCGCCAGTGGAGCAGGTTGTGAAACTGGCATTAAAACAAATCAAATAAACAAAACAAGAAGCGATTGACGTTTAGGGTAGGTCATATCGTCATGGTGATGCTGAGCATTGGTGCTTTTGCCATGGCTCAACACCACAAGCAGGCACCGTTGGAAGTACCGACGGTGCCGTTGCCCGTTGTTGCCGACAGCGTGGTCGATAGTGTGGTAAAGCCCCGATGGACTCCGCAGCGCACCGCCCCCTGGTCTGTTGCCGACCTCGACACCATCCCCCTTGACCTTCGCATGCCGCGCAATATTGCGCTCCAGGTGGACTATGACGACACCGCCAACACTTATGTTGTAGGCCAGAAGATGGGAGGACGCTATCTGACTACTCCCCTGCTGATGTCCCCTGATGAGTATGGACAGTGGTCGCTCAAACGAAGCATGGGCACCTTCTTTCGCCAGAAGAATGCCGAAAATGTGGCAACCAAGGGGAAGAACAAGTTTGATTTCGCCGACATGCATTTTGATCTCGGTCCAGCCGACAAGATATTTGGTCCAGGTGGTGTGCGCATCAAGATGATGGGAACGGCAGAACTGAAACTGGGTGGCAATATCAAGAATATCGACAATCCGTCGTTGCCAGTACGCAATCGCCGAACAAAATCCATTGACTTTGACGAGAAGATAAATCTCAATGTGACGGGAAAGGTAGGCGATAAGTTGAATATGAACCTCAACTACAACACCGATGCCACTTTCGACTTCGATACCAAGAATATCAAGTTGCGTTATGAGGGAAAGGAAGATGAGATCATCAAACTCATTGAGGCAGGCAATATCACCTTCCCTTCGCAAAACTCGCTGATCAAGGGTGCATCGAGCCTCTTCGGCGTACGTACCGATATGCAGTTTGGACGGTTGAAACTGCAGACCGTCTTTTCGCAGAAGAAATCATCAACCACCAGTGTCTCATCAAAGGGAGGCGTACAGCTGACACCTTTTGAAATCAATGTGGCAGATTATGAAGAGAATCGTCACTTCTTCCTTGCCCAGTATTTTCGTGAACGCTATGATGCCGCCATGCAACAGTTGCCCAATCTCACTACAGGCATCCAGATTACAAGAGTGGAGGTGTGGGTGACCAACAAGACGGGGACTACCGCCAATACTCGCAATATCATAGCCCTTGCCGATCTTGGTGAGAGCCGTTCGACGCGCTGGGGCAGTGGCGGAACCGTTTCTTCTGTTCCTGCCAATACCGCCAATGGCGAATATCAAGCCATGACCACTGACTATGTCGCAGCACGTCAGTCGGAACAAACGACGACGGTGCTTGATGGAGTGCCTCAGTTTACGGGCGGTAGCGATTACGAGAAACTCTCTTCCGCCCGTCTGCTCAATAGTTCGGAATATACAGTCAACAGTGCCCTTGGCTATATATCGCTCCATACCACCTTACAACCCGATCAGGTGCTTGCCGTAGCTTTCGAATATACCTCAGGCGGTCGGGTTTACCAAGTAGGTGAATTCGCATCCGACCACACCAATACTTCAGAAGCAATATTCGTTAAATCGCTGAAGAATACCAGCAACCATCCGATGCAGCCCAACTGGCGGTTGATGATGAAGAATGTGTATTATCTGGCATCTCAGGTGGAGCGTACTAAGTTTCGTCTCGACATCAAGTATCAAAGCGATACTACTGGTGTATGGCTCAACTACATCCCCGTGCAGCAGGTTAAGGATACTCCCCTGTTGCGGGTATTGGGATGCGACCGTCTTGACAACAACAATCGCCCCAACAGTAATGGCTATTTCGATTATGTTGAGGACTACACCGTCAGCGACGGCCGTGTATTCCTGCCAGCAGTCGAACCCTTCGGCCAGACCTTGCGTCGCTATCTCGCCTCTCATGGTGTCAGTGCCGATGAGGCTGAACGCTATGTGTTTGCCGAACTTTATGACACCACCCGAACGGCAGCACGACAGATGGCAGAGAAGAATAAGTATATGCTTGTCGGTCAGTATCGGGGAACGTCAGCCAATGTCATCTCGCTCGGTGCTTATAATGTGCCGCAAGGGTCGGTGGTGGTGACTGCCGGCGGTGTGGTACTGACTGAAGGATCAGACTATAGTGTTGACTATGCTGTGGGTGAGGTGACCATTCTCAATCAGAGCATTATCGATGCCGGCACCAATGTCAATGTATCGCTGGAGAGCGATACCGACTATGGCATGCAGCGCAAAACCATGTTAGGACTCAACTGGCAGTATGACGTCAGTAAGGCATTGCAGTTGGGCGGCACATTACAGTATCTGACCGAGCAACCGCTGACCTCGAAGGTGACCATGGGTAGCGAACCGTTGCGCAACATGTTGTGGGGACTCAACATCAACTGGCGACAGGAGAGTCAATGGCTCACCAATATGCTCAACCGTCTGCCCTTCCTCCATTGCACAAAACCCTCACAACTCTCTTTCACTGGCGAGTTCGCCCAACTCTTGGCAGGTCAGGCAGGCGGCACACAGAGCCATGCCTCGTATATTGATGATTTCGAGAATGCCAAAAACGGCATTGACGTCAGTGAACCCAAGGCATGGGTGATGTCGAGCGTGCCGAGCATGTTTCCCGAACATGCCGACCGCGACTCAGTGACAAGTGGTTTCAACCGTGCCTTGCTGGCATGGTATAATATCGATCCTATCTTCACCTATCGCTCGTCGTCGCTCACCCCCAGCCATATCAAGAGCGACCTCCAGCAGTTGTCTAACCACTATGTGCGATCAGTCTATGTTAGCGAACTCTATCCCAACCGTCAGCAGAGCACTTACAGTGGTGTGACAGCCACGCTGCCCATCCTCGATTTGGCTTATTATCCCGAAGAGCGCGGAGCCTACAACCTCACTACCGACCTCACCGCCGATGGACACTTGCGCAATCCGCAACAGCGATGGGGAGGCATGATGCGCCGTCTGGATACCAATGATTTCGAAACCGCCAATATCGAATATGTGGAATTTTGGTTGCTCGACCCCTTTATCTATGCCGACCGCGATGGCGGTGCTGCTGATTACGGTGGCGACCTCTACATCAATCTTGGTGAGGTGAGTGAGGACGTCTTGCGCGACGGCAAGAAATTCTCGGAGAGCAATATGCCTGTTGACGGACAAGGATCGTTCATCCGTACAGCATGGGGTAAGGTGCCCCAGCAGCCGACAGAAACCTACGCCTTTGCCACAACAGCCGGAGCACGCCTCAAACAAGATGTGGGACTCAACGGACTGACTGATGAAGAGGAACGCTCCCAACCAGCGTATGTCCGCTTCTTAGAAGGTGTGCAGGTCAATGACAGTGTGCGTGCCGCCATCCATGCCGATCCTGCAAACGACAACTACCACTATTACCGTGGTCGCGATTACGATGAGCGCAAGATCTCCATCCTTGAACGCTATAAGCGAATCAACATGCTGCAAGGCAATTCGCCCGATTCCGACAGTCAGACCGAAGGCTATGATACCAGCTATAAGACCACGCCCGATGTGGAGGATATCAATCAGGACTATACCCTCAACGAATACGAACGCTATTACCAGTATCGTGTCAGCATACGCCCAGAGGATATGCGCCTGGGATATAACCATATCACCGACATTCGAGAGACAACGGTGCCGCTGCGCAACGGAACGAGTGAAACCGTCCGGTGGTATCAGTTTCGCATTCCCATCAGCCAGTATGACCAGCGGGTGGGCAATATCAACGACTTCACCAGCATCCGCTTCATGCGCATGTTTCTCACCCAGTTTCGCCGCCCGGTGGTGTTGCGCTTCGGCTCCCTCGATTTGGTGCGTGGCGAATGGCGCATCTATCAGCAGCCCCTGACCAATGCACCGACCACAGGAACCATCGAGGTCAGTGCGGTGAATATTGAGGAAAACAACGACAAGCGTCCCGTCAACTATGTCTTGCCGCCAGGCATCAGTCGTGTTACCGACCCCTCCCAACCGCAACTCGTGGAAGACAACGAGCAGGCGATGAACCTCGTGGTGCGCAATCTTGCACCCGCCGAGTCGAAGGCGGTCTATAAGAACACCATGCTCGACCTGCGCCGGTACAGGCATCTACAGATGTTTGTCCATGCCAACCACCTCATTGATGATGCCACAGACTTGCAACATGGCGATTTGGCAGTATTCGTGCGGTTGGGTAGCGATTATAAAAACAACTATTATGAGTACGAGATACCGCTGACGCTGACTCCCGATCGCAACGACTACAACAAATACAGCATCGACGACCGCAAGGCTGTGTGGCCAGAGGCCAATATGCTCGATGTCAACCTCTCCGCCTTTACTCGTCTCAAGCGACAGCGCAACAAGTCAAGGGCACAGGGTGGGGCGGTGTTCACGCAAATCTACTCAGAGCCAGATGCCAGCCATACCGGTTGCACGGTAAGCATCCTCGGCAATCCGTCGCTCGGTGAGGTCAGAACGCTGATGATCGGTGTGCGCAACAAGTCGGGCACGCAAAAGTCGGGAGAGGTGTGGGTCAATGAGCTCCGTCTGCGCGACTTCAACGACAATGGAGGCTGGGCTGTGAGTGGCGCCATGAATATGCAACTCTCCGATGTGGGGACGGTCAATGTCAGTGGAAGGATGATGACCAGCGGATTTGGCGGACTCGAAGAGAACGTGCTACAGCGCTCCACTGACGATTACAAGACCTATTCAGTCACCGCCAGTATCGAACTGGGACGCTTCTTCTCCGACAAAGCCAAGGTGTCGGCACCGCTATACTATTCGGTGACGAAAGAGGAAACCCGTCCGAAATACAATCCGCTCGATACCGACCTGACCCTCGACGAGGCACTCGATGCCGCAACCAACAAGCAGGAGCGCGATTCCATCGAGCGTATCGCCGTCACTCGCACCACCAATACCAATCTGTCGCTGTCTAATGTGCGTGTCGGCATCCGTTCAAGAAAAGCCCCCATGCCCTACGACCCTGCCAATTTCTCGTTCTCCTACAGCCACTCCCACCGCCAGACCAGTGGCGAGACCACAGTCTATGAGAAGGAAGATCAGTGGCGTGGTGCTTTCAACTATGTCTATGAACCCGTGGTGAAGCCCTGGGTACCGTTCCGTAAGATCAAGGGCCGCTCCCAATGGGCGCAATATCCCAGGCAGTTGGGAGTGAACTGGCTACCGCAGAGCATCTCGTTCAATACCGAGATGCTGCGCAACTACTACGAACTGCAAGAGCGCGACATGGAGAGCATAGGCGGTCAACAGCTACCCCTAACCTTCAGTCAGCAGTTTCTGTGGAATCGCGAGTTTGCCGTACGCTGGGATCTCACTCAGCGCCTCCACCTCGATTTCCAGTCTGCCACCCACGCACAGATAGAAGAACCCTACACCCCTGTCAACAAAGACCTCTATCCCGAACAGTATCAAGCATGGAAAGACTCAGTATGGCAGAGCATCCGCCGCTTTGGTGAACCGCTCGACTATCAGCAGCGCTTCTCAGCCACCCTGCAGTGGCCGTTCAGCCTGTTGCCTGTCTTCGACTGGGTGACCGGCACTGCCAAGTACGACGCCCACTACAGTTGGCTGCGCGGCACAGAACTCGACGATGGTACCAGTCTGGGACATACCATCACCACCAACCGACAGGTCAGCCTCTCTGCCACATTCAATATGGAGACCCTCTATAACCACGTGCCCTTTCTGCGCCGCCTCAATCAGCAGCGTGCCAAATGGCAGACTGTCGGCAGACAGCCGACAGTGCGTGGCAGAACTGCGGCAAAGAGGCCGCAGCCGAAGAGCAGAGAAGAACGCATCCTGCCCAAGAACCAAGGTACGTGGCAACGCGAAGTCAGACTGTCGGCAGACACCGTTACCATAGTGACCCACGATAAGGCCACGCGCCGCCTCACCGTCACCGCACGCACTCGCGACGGGCGCACCTACCCCCTGCGCTATAAACTGTTGGACCGCCGCCAGCTGCGTATCGACTCTCGCGACACCGCCACCATCCTGCTGTCGGTAGCCGAGCGCCCACCCTTAGACCGCCAGTGGTGGTATCGCTCCCTGCAGTCAGCCACCCAGGTACTCATGATGGTGCGCTCCGCCAGTCTCACCTATCGCGATGACTACTCGCTGTCGGTGCCCGGCTTCCTTCCCACCATAGGTGATGTCTTCGGACAGCGAGGCGGTCACCTGATGGCACCTGGTCTCGCCTTCGCCTTCGGCACGGTAGATGATGCCTATGTCAGTCGAGCCCTCGACCGCGGATGGCTGCTCACAGCAGACAGCATCGCATCGCCAGCCACTGCCAACCACACCACCGACTTGCAGTTGCGCGCCGTGCTGGAACCCCTGCGCGGGTTGCGCATCGACCTCCATGCCAGTCGCACGCACACACGTGCGCGTACCATACAATATATGTATTCCGGCATGCCCACCACGCTGAGCGGATCATTCTCTATGACCACCCTGTCGCTCAAGTCGGCACTGGAATCCACGGGCAGTGCCACAGGCGGATACCGCTCCGCTTCGTTCAGCCGCTTCTGTCGGTCGCTCGAAGGCTATCGGCAGCGAGCCGCCGCGGCCTACAGTAGTGTGCCTGATGCCTATCATGCCACCGTCATGATACCCGCCTTCCTCTCCGCCTATACCAGCAGTGGAGGTAGTGGCAGCTTCTTCCCCTCGCTGGCGTCGATGCTGCCCAACTGGACCGTGCGCTATACAGGGCTCTCTGCGTTGCCATGGGTGGCAGACCATTTCAAGAGCATCACGCTGTCACATGCTTATCGGAGCATCTATGCCGTAGGTAGCTACTCCGCCACCAATGCCGCCACGCTTGCCGACTATAGTGTGCCGACGGTCAGTCTGAACGAAGCCTTCTCACCACTGCTCGGCATCGACGTGTCGCTGCACAATGACCTCAGTGTGAAACTCGAATACCGCACCACGCGCATTGTCAGCCTATCCACTACGAGTGTGCAGATTAACGAGAGCCGTTCCAACGACTGGGTGCTGGGCATGGCATATACCATCAGCGACTTCAACCTCTTCGGCACCGCCGGCAATCGTAGGGTGAGCCGCGCCCAGCGCAGCCAGCGCCAACAGCCCGATAGTCAGAAGAGTGTCAAGACAGGTGTCAACCACGACCTCTCGTTGCGTCTCGACCTCTCGTTGCGTCGTCAAGCATCCCTCTCTCGCGATATAGCCACCGCTACGAGTGCCGCCAACAGCGGCAATACCGCCCTCCGCCTGTCTTTTGTGGCAGACTATACTTTGTCGCGCCTGCTCACCCTCAGCGCTTACTACGATCGGCAGACCAACACCCCCTTGCTGTCATCAGCAAGCTATCCAACCACTACCCACGATTTCGGACTGTCGCTTAAAGTCAGTCTGTCGAGGTGAGGGCGAATGGCAACTCCGCTTTCGCGTACAGTTATTTTAGTTTTCAAAAAATTTCGACCACACGACCACGGATATTTGCAATGTTCTATCTGTTAGTGTCTTATGGTGTGGTCGAAAACCTAAATCATGGGATTACGACCACACTTCGACCACAGAATGGCGTAAGCATATCTGCGATGCTCATATCTATCCATAAAAATAACAATTGTCATTCAGAAATAAAACTGATCGGTATTTGGAAATAACGTTTAATAGAGGTCCTGTCCAATGTTTGATAAAGGTATTTTCTATGTTTGAAAAAGGTGTTTTCAATGTTCGAAAAAGGTGTTATCCAACGTTTGACAATGGTGTTATCTAACGTTTGACAATGGTGTTATCTAACGTTTGACAATGGTATTGTCTAACGTTTGACAAAAATATTATCAAGGTTTGAAAAAACGCTGACAAACTCAAATACCCCACTTAGACATAGATATATATGCTTGCTCAGAGATTTATGATGCTGATAGATGGCAATCCGCGTGGTTGAAGAGCTGTTGAAGTGTGGTCGAAACAGTGGTCGAAGTGTGGTCGAAATTTAAGGATTCGACCACCACTTAAAGTTCTAAACCACTGCGTGTTAGGTTGATGTTGTGGTCGAGTGGTCGAAATTTTTTGAAAACTAAAATAACTGTATGCGAAAGCGGTGCTGTTGATTCACCACTCTCTCTCATCAACTAACCGAGGAACAACAACGTGAATAGTCGTTTACCGACGACAGTCTTTCGTGTACACGTATGTATCGCGCTGTGTATCATCAAGGTGCACAAAGTGCATTGCAGACTCGGTCTTGGAATCGTCGTGCGTTGCTGGTGTGCATGACACCTTGGTTGATGATGGAGAAACACAGGCGATGGCCGTTGGCAGCGGTGCAATAGCCAGCCAGTGCTGATACGCCTTCGAGTGTTCCGGTCTTTGCCTTGACATTGTCGGCAGCAAACGAGCCGCGCATACGGTTGCGCAATGTGCCATCGCTGCCTGCCACAGGGAGCGAGGGCAGAAGATGGAGATAGACCGTGCTGTTGCGGTAGGCATAACGCAGGAGGCGCACCTCAAGGTCGGCAGAGAGATAGTTGTAGAGCGACAGCCCACTGCCGTCGGCTATGCGGTAGGGACGATGGCCCAGTCCTACCTTGGAGATCAACCGCTTGACAATGGCAGCGGCATCCTTGGCGCGCGCAGGGCGGTGACCTTGATGGGCTGCCAACTGGTAGAACATGGCTTCGGCATAGAAATTGTCGCTCTGCTTCATCATGCGTAACAGTATCTGGTCGATGCTGTGGAAACGCGAACAGAGGTGGAAGGCGCTGTCGGGCAACGTGCCGTCGGATATGCGCACGTCGAGCACCACTCCGTCGTCAACGAGCTGGCGAATGAAGCGATCGACAAACTGCGTGTTGCGACCGATGGTCAGCGGCGACAGCGGTGGATTGTCGTCGTCCCAACACCATCCCTCGCCCAGTAGGTCGGCATCCTTCATGCTGCGGTCTGCCACGATGCTACCGCGGATGGTGTCAACGCCCATGCGGCGTATGCTCTCCACAAAGGCGTTCATATCGTCGATGTTGAACCGGGGATCGAAACCGCCCACGCAGTAGAGGTCGCCCGTCAGGGTGTGGTCTTCTACCTTTCCGGTATAATAGAGTTGGGTGCGAAACTGGTAGGATCCGCCCAACTTGTCGATGGCGGTGATGGCGGTGAGAAGTTTCATGGTCGATGCCGGACGCAACATCTGGTGCTCGTTCACCTTATATAATATAGAGTCGGCTGTCAGGTCATAGACCTCCAGACCCACAGTGCTGGTTTCAAACATAGGGTGGCGGAGCAGCGAGTCGAGTCGATACTGGATGTTCTGCGGCCATGGCAGTGCCACATCGATGGTATCGACCTGAAAGGTATCGGGCTCTTCTGTTTCCTGGGCAGAAGCAGCCACTGCTGCCCACAATAATAACAGTATAATCTTAATCTTACTCATAATATGGGTGCAAAATTACAAAATAATATGGTTTGATGGTCGATTTTCCATAAGAAATTAGTATTTTTGCACCAATATTATAACGAAACGTTATGGTTTATAAGTACGATTATCTCATAATAGGTGCAGGTGTGGCCGGTATGAGCTACGCCCTGAAGATAGCACGTGCCAATAAGGGACGCGTCTGTATGATTTGCAAAAGTTCGCTCGACGAGGCCAATACCTCGTTTGCGCAAGGTGGTGTTGCCTCTGTCACTAATCTGAAAGTGGATAACTTTGAAAAGCACATTGAAGATACAATGATAGCCGGCGACTACATCTCCGACCCTAAGGCCGTGGAACAAGTGGTGCGTAACGCACCGTCACAGATAGAAGAACTCGTCAACTGGGGAGTCAACTTCGACAAGAAAGACGGGCACTTTGACCTGCACCGCGAGGGAGGCCACTCTGAATTCCGTATTCTCCACCATGCCGACGATACCGGTGCGGAGATACAGCGAGGACTGATGGAAGCGGTGCGCAACAATCCGAACATCGATGTCAAAGAGCACCATTTTGCCGTGGAGATCATCACCCAGCATCATCTTGGTGTGCGCGTCACCCGACGGTCACCACACATCCAGTGTTACGGAGCATACGTGCTCAATCCCGACACAGAGAAGGTAGATACCTATCTGGCGAAAATCACCGTGATGTGTACCGGTGGATGCGGAGCGGTATATCTCACCACGTCGAACCCCGTGATAGCCACTGGCGATGGCATCGCCATGGTTTATCGCGCCAAAGGTACGGTGGCAGATATGGAGTTTGTGCAGTTTCACCCCACCGTACTGCATAATCCGAAAGAGACACACCCTGCCTACCTCATCACCGAGGCGATGCGAGGCTATGGCGGCATACTGAAACTGCCCAACGGCGAGACCTTCATGGAGAAATACGACGAAAGGCTGTCGCTCGCACCACGTGACATCGTGGCACGCGCCATAGACAAGGAGATGAAGATACACGGACTGGACCACGTCTGTCTTGACGTGACCCATAAGCCCGCAGAAGAAACGCGCCACCACTTCCCCAATATCTATCAGAAGTGCTTGTCGATAGGTATCGACATCACCACTGACTACATTCCCGTGCGCCCTGCAGCACACTATATGTGTGGAGGCATCAAAGTAGATCTCAACGGACAGTCGAGCATCGAACGGCTCTATGCCCTCGGTGAGTGTTCATGCACCGGACTGCACGGCGGCAACCGACTGGCAAGCAACTCGCTCATCGAGGCGGTGGTCTATGCCGATGCCGCTGCCAGACACTCGCTGCAGCATATCGACGAATACGACTATAATACCAATGTGCCGGAGTGGAACGACGAGGGCACTATGACCAACGAAGAGAAAGTACTCATCACGCAGTCGGTCAAGGAAGTGACGCAGATCATGTCCAACTATGTGGGCATCGTGCGCTCTGACCTGCGCCTGCACCGGGCATGGGACCGACTCGACATGCTCTATGAGGAAACCGAACGGCTCTTCAAGCGCGTCAAGGCAAGTAGGGACATCTGCGAACTGCGCAACATGATCAATGTGGGATATCTCATCACACGATGGGCGTTGGAACGCAAGGAGTGCAGAGGTCTCCACTATACCACCGACTATCCGTTGCATGCCTACGACAAGAAATAATATGCAAATAATTTGCTGTATTCAAAATTTCTTGCTACATTTGCCTCTGATTACTAACTAAGAACGCTAAGACATGCTGCACATCGCACTGCCCGACAATAAGACAAGGAGACTGACCTTCTATCTGGCTATGGAAGAATACGTGGCCAGACATCTGAAGGCTGCCGACTGCTTCTTTATCTGGCAAGTGGAGCCCACCGTGATATTCGGCAGAAACCAGTTGATCGACAACGAGGTGAACCTTGATTTCTGTCGCCGCCATAACATACAGACCTACCGCCGTAAGAGCGGTGGGGGCTGTGTGTATGCCGATATGAACAACCTGATGCTGTCGTATATCACCGACGACGAAGGGGTGGGATTCACCTTCAACAAGTATATGGGTATGCTGGTCACGATGCTCCATCGGTTGGGCGTCGATGCCAAAGTCAATGGGCGCAACGATGTGATGCTGGGCAACAGAAAACTGTCGGGCAGCGCATTCTATCGCATACCGGGGCGGAGCATCCTGCATAGCACCCTGCTCTACGATACAGATATCGTCAACATGGTGGGGGCTATCACACCGGGAGAATCGAAACTACTCTCAAAGGGTGTGGAGAGCGTACGCCAGCGCATTGACTTGCTCAAAAACCATATCACTCTCAATGTTGACGAACTCAGAGAGTTTGCCATCAAGCACTTCTGCGACGAGACCTATTGCCTCGGAGAGAAAGAAATTGAAGAGATAGAACATATCGAAGAGGAATATCTCACCGATGATTTCATCTACGGCAACAACCCACGCTACACCGTGGTGAAGCACAAGAGGATAGAGGGCGTAGGAGAATTTGAGGTGAGAATCGATATGCGACATAATGTCATACACGATGTCAACCTGATGGGGGACTACTTCCTCATCGGCGATCTCGACAACGGACTGCTCAAAAAACTGCGGGGTGTTCCGCTTACCAGAGAGTCTATCAGATGTATTCTCCCTGATCGGATAGACGACATCATCTACAACCTTGAGAAAGAGGACTTCGTCAACCTGCTGGCAGGTTGAGCAAAATACTAAAAACCCAATAACAATATATAAATATTCAAACAGCCTATGAACAACAAACGCACCTGTCTTTACGACAAACACGTGGCACTGGGCGCTCTCATTTCGCCCTTTGGTGGGTTCGACATGCCCATACAGTATTCCAACATCACTGACGAACACCAAGCTGTGCGTCAACATTGTGGTGTGTTCGACGTGAGCCACATGGGCGAAGTGCTCGTCAGCGGTACAGACGCTGAGCGCTACGTCAACCACATCTTCACCAATAATGTGGAAGGTCTTGCTGTCGGCAAAATTCTCTATGGCATGATGTGCTATGAGGATGGCGGAGTGGTCGATGACCTGTTGGTATATAAGATGGCGGACGACCGCTTTTTCCTAGTCATCAATGCTGCCAATATAGACAAAGACTGGGCTTGGATCCAGTTGCAAGCCGAGGGGTTCAACGTGGCGATTGACAATCAGAGCGACCACTACGGACAGTTGGCAGTGCAGGGGCCGGAAGCGGAGCGCATCATGGAAGAGATACTCAATCTGCCATGTAGCGAACTGACTTTCTACACCTTTAAGACCATGGGCGACGTCATCGTGTCGCGCACCGGATATACCGGTGAGGATGGCTTTGAGATATATGCCACTCCCGATTATATCAACCAGTGTTGGGATAAATTGATGGCAGCTGGTGTGACACCTTGCGGACTGGGATGCCGTGACACCCTGCGCTTCGAAGTGGGACTGCCGTTATACGGCGATGAACTGTCTGCCGAAATCACTCCTATCATGGCTGGACTGGGCATGTTTGTCAAACTCGATAAAGAGGAGTTTGTGGGACGTGACGCCCTTGCCAAACAAAAAGCTGAAGGTGTAGCCCAGAAACTCGTGGGTATAGAACTCCAAGACAAAGCGATTCCCCGTCATGGCTATACCGTGATGAAAGACGGACAGCCCATCGGTACTGTGACGACAGGATACCATACCATCTCTACCGACAAGAGCGTATGTATGGCACTCATCGACAGCCAGTATGCGCCACTCGGCACAGAACTGGAAGTGCAGATTCGCAAAAAGGTGTTCCCTGGAACCGTGGTCAAGAAGCGCTTCTACGACAAGCATTACAAGAAATAAGAAAATATATACAATAACTAAAAAGAACTATACGATTATGGCAAAAGTAATTGAAGGACTCTATTATAGCGAGTCACACGAGTATGTACGTGTTGAAGGTAACACCGGTTTTATCGGTATCACAGACTATGCACAGAATGCGCTGGGCAATGTGGTCTATGTGGATATGCCCGATGTTGACGATGAGATAACAGCAGGTGAAGACTTCGGTGCGGTAGAGAGCGTGAAGGCTGCCAGCGATTTGCTGTCACCCGTGAGCGGTACTGTACTGGAAGTGAACGAAGCACTCGAAGACCAGCCAGAACTCATCAATCAGGATGCTTTCGAAAACTGGATTATCAAAGTGGAACTCAGCGATACCGGAGAACTGGATCAGCTGATGGATGCCAAGGCTTACGAGGCTTTCTGCAATCAGTGATTCACGCAAAAAGCCTACGCCTATGTCCTATAAGTATTTTCCACATACCGACGACGACCTGCAACAGATGATGCAGCGCGTCGGTATCAGCAGTCTCGATGACCTCTATGCAGAAGTGCCGGAGGCTATCCTTTTTCGCGGCGACTATGATCTGCCTGACGAAATGAGCGAGACCGAGGTGCGCCAGGTGTTTGAACAACTGGGCGCCATGAACCGTCCTATGATGTGTTTCGGAGGCGCAGGGGTCTATGACCACTATACACCGGCGGTGATTCCCAATCTGTTGAGCCGTTCTGAACTGCTGACTAGCTATACGCCGTATCAGGCGGAGATATCGCAGGGAACGCTCCATTACATCTTCGAATACCAGTCGATGATGGCTGAACTGACGGGCATGGATATCTCCAATGCTTCCATGTATGACGGCACGACTGCCTGCGCTGAAGCCATGATGATGGCGGCGGCATCGGGAAAGAAGCAAAACCGATTCTTGGTGAGCGATACAGTCAATCCTAAGACGCTGCAGGTGATGCAGACCTATGCACACTATCATGGCATCCAGCTCGCAACTGTTGCCTCACGAGATGGTGTTACCGACCGTGAAGATCTGGAACGACAGTTGGCGGAAGGTGGTGTGGCAGGTGTTCTCGTGCAACAGCCCAACTATTTCGGCATTGTGGAGGACTATAGCGGTTTTGCCGATCTCATCCATACCCATAAGGGTCTGTTTGTTATCGATTGCATTGCTGCCGACCTCGCCCTACTGAAAACACCAGGCGAATGGGGGGCTGACATCGCAGTAGGCGACGGACAGTCGCTGGGCATCCCAATGCAGTTTGGCGGTCCATACGTGGGATATCTGTGTTGCACGGAGAAACTGTTGCGCAAGATGCCGGGACGCATCGTCGGACTGACACAGGACAACAGAGGACAACGTGCCTTTGTGCTCACGCTGCAGGCACGCGAACAGCATATCCGCCGACAGAAAGCTACATCAAACATCTGTTCTAACCAGAGCCTGATGGCGCTCTTCGTCACCGTATATCTATCGCTCATGGGCAAGGAGGGACTGCGCGAAGCTGCACAGCTGTCGTATGCCGGTGCCCATTATCTGTGTGACCAACTGATAGCAACAGGTCGTTTCCAACTTGTCTATCAACAGCCTTTCTTCAACGAATTTGTGGTACGCTACGACGGTGACCTCGACGGACTGCTCCAACGCCTTGCCGACGAAGGTATCTTCGGTGGTGTGAAAGTGGCAGACGACCAATTGATGATTGCCGTCACTGAGCAACGCACCAAGTCTGACATTGACCGTCTGGTCAGCCTTATCAACCTCTAATCCACAGCAAAGCCTTATGAACAACAAGTTATACGGAAATCTCATCTTCGAATTGTCGAAGCCTGGCAGAAAGGGCTATTCGCTGCCCAGAAACGAGTATGGCAACTATAACATGCCGGAAAGTATGCAACGACAACATCCTGCCGAACTGCCGGAATGTGACGAGCTGACCGTGGTACGTCACTATACCAATCTCTCTGCCAACAATTTCGGAGTGGATAACGGATTCTATCCTCTGGGGTCATGCACCATGAAGTATAACCCTAAAATTAATGAGGAAGTGTCTGCTATGCCACAGTTCACACGCTTGCATCCGCTACAACCCGCTGAAACGACACGGGGCGCAAAGGAAGTATGCCAACGGCTGAAGAAAGCGCTCTGTGCACTGACCGGACTGGCTGATTTTACACTCAAGCCTTTTGCTGGAGCACACGGGGAACTGACAGGACTGATGGTAATCAGAGGGTATCATGAAAGTCGTGGTGATATGGCGCGTACCAAAGTCATCGTACCTGACTCGGCACATGGCACTAACCCTGCTTCGGCTGCTGTATGCGGACTGGAGATTGTGGAAGTGAAATCAACTGCCGACGGTCGTGTGTCACTCGATGATCTGAAAGCTATTGTAGAAGCGGAAGGCAACAATATTGCTGCCATGATGATGACCAATCCCAATACATTGGGACTTTTTGAAACTGATATCCCTGCTATTGCTAAACTCATCCACGACTGTGGCGGACTGATGTATTATGATGGCGCTAACCTCAACCCTATGCTCGGTGCATGTCGGCCGGGTGATATGGGCTTTGATGTGATGCATATCAATCTGCACAAGACATTCTCTACCCCTCATGGTGGTGGCGGTCCTGGCAGCGGTCCTGTCGGGGTGAGAAGCGGATTAGAACCCTTCCTTCCTTTTGTCAGTCCCTATGAAGCTGGTAATTTCGGAGTGGTTATGAAGGCTTATGCCTATATCCTCTCACTGGGTCGCCAACAGATCAAGATGGTTGGACCGTTGGCTACACTCAATGCCAACTATATCAAGGAATGTCTGAAGGATGTCTATCTGTTGCCTATCGACGGACTCTGCAAACATGAGTTTGTGTTCGACGGACTGAAAGACAAATCTACAGGGGTGACAACAATGGATGTGGCAAAGCGGTTGCTTGACTATGGGTATCACGCTCCGACCATCTATTTCCCATTGCTTTTCCACGAATCACTGATGATTGAACCTACGGAGAGTGAGTCGAAAGACACGATCGACGGATTCATCAGTGTGATGCGACAGATTGCAGAAGAAGCCAAGACTCAACCCGATACGGTCAAGTCGGCACCGCTCAAGACGCCTATCGGAAGAGTTGATGACGTATTGGCAGCCAAGCATCCTATTGTTAACTACAAACAGATGATTCATGACAACAACTGATCTTATCATCGTCGGTGCGGGACCTGGTGGTTACCGCGCCGCACATCTTGCCGCGCAACGGGGATTGCAGGTGGTTGTCATCGAAGCCGATCAAGTGGGTGGCACTTGCCTTAACCGTGGTTGCATACCTACCAAAACGTATGTCCACGCTCGTTCCTTCGACGAGGCTGTGGGCAGACAGCCGGAGGTGGTCACTGCATTGCGTAGCGGTGTGGAACAACTCATGGCTTCGCCAGGCATCACTCTCGTACGCGGTCGTGGTGAGTTCACCAGACCTCATACGGTTAAGGTTGGCGATGTGGAATATACCGCTCCACACATCATCATCGCTACGGGAAGTAGTAGCAAGATGATTCCTGTAGAAGGTATCGACCTTCCACAGGTGATGGACTCTACCAAGCTCTTGCAGTGTCAGGAACAGCCTCGTCGCTTGTGTATCATCGGAGCTGGTGTAGTGGGCATGGAGTTTGCCAGTGTGTTCAACCGCTTCGGCACAGAGGTGACAGTCATCGAATACCTCAAGGAGTGTCTGCCTATGCTCGACAGCGATATTGCCAAACGACTCCGTAAATACCTGGAGCGCCAAGGCATCACCTTCCGCATGAAGACTGCTGTCACCTCGCTCGCAGATATTGATGCTGATGCCATTCTCATTGCCACAGGTCGCAAACCCAATGTGTCGGCTGACCTTGCCGTTGCCGGCATCACCTACGACGAGCGTAAAGGCATCAGCGTAGATGAGCACTTCGAGACTAATGTCAGCGGTGTTTATGCTATTGGCGATGTCAATGGCAAACAGATGTTGGCTCATGCAGCAGAGATGCAAGGCATTCATGTGGTCAACCGACTGACGGGACATCAGGACAATATTCGTTTCGATATCATGCCTTCTGCCATCTTCACAAGTCCTGAAGCTGCCTGTGTGGGTTTGTCGGAAGATCAGTGTAAAGCCACATTGCCTGGCTACCGTTGTCGCAAAGCATTCTGGCGTGCCAACGGCAAGGCTCTGACGATGGATGCTGCCGAAGGCCTGTTGAAACTGTTGTCGGATGTTGACGACCGCATTGTGGGGTGCCATGCTTATGGTGCTCACGCTGCCGACCTAATACAGGAGGTAAGTAGTCTGATGTGTCTGAATGCTACTGTCGGTCAGTTGCGCGACATGGTACACATCCACCCAACGCTCTCTGAGGTGTTGCATGCCGCATCAGAACAGGAATAACATCATTTTACCCCAAATCAAAAGCCCCGTCAGCATGGACGGGGCTTTTGATTTGGGGTATGCTCGGCATGAGCATACAAAAAAGCTCTTATCCGGAGACAAGAGCTTTTATATGTGAATCTTATTTCAATTCTGTGATCTTCACCACCTGCATGTCGTTGTAGATGAGGTTCTCGCCAGCCATACCCCAGATGAAAGTATAGTTGGAAGTTCCTGCAGCGCAGTGCACACTCCACTCTGGATTGATAACAGCCTGTTCGTTGCCTGTCCAAATCAGACGAGTCTCCTGTGGTTCACCCATGATATGGCAAACGCTCTGTCCTTCTGGAACCTTGAAGTAGAAATACACCTCCATGCGCTTGAGGTGGGTATGAGCAGGCATTGTGTTCCATACCGATCCTGATTTGAGTTCGGTAATACCCATCTGCAACTGGCAGGTGCGCACACCAGCCACACCGTTGAGAATCATCTGATGGATAACGCGGTCGTTGCTCTCGGCAGCACTTCCTGCTATAATATTCTTCGCGTCTTTCAGACTCACCTTTTTGGTGGGATAGCTCTGATGGGCACATGCACTGTTCATATAGAACTTAGCAGGATTCTGTGCGTTCTTACTTGCCACAATGATTTCCTTTACACCTTTACCTACATAGATAGCCTCCTGGAAAGCGAGGTCATAGCGCTTGCCGTCAACCGTCACGCTACCGTCACCACCTACGTTGATGATACCAATTTCGCGATTGTCGAGCAGATTGCGACCATTGTCACTCTTGCTGAGATCCACATAGAGTGGTTCGATTGATGTGAGTTTCAGTGGAGTATCGGTTGGCATAGCACCTCCCACAAGGAAACGGTCGATGGTGGTGTAGGTCCAGTTTACTTCACCTGGTGCCATGATTTTCTCAATGAGATACTCGCTACGTAAACGCTGAGTGTCGTAGCTCTTGGCATCTCTGGGGTTTGAAGCCTGTCGCACACAATAGTTTGTGTAGCTGTTTTCTGCTTTTACTTCATAGCCTTTATACTTGCACTGTGCATTCACCGAAATGGCTGCCAGGCAAATGGCTGTAGTCATTAAAATCTTTTTCATTACTTTCTATAATTATTAGTTGTTTACTTTCTTTTTCTCGTCAGCGATAATGCGCTTGCGGTTGATCAGCATCATGGCGAGGGTGATGACTACCAATACGGCAGCACCTATATATTTGAAATACTTCACCAGAGCATAGATGACATAACTAAACAGGGCGGAAACGAAATCCATACTACCTGCAAGGAATCCTTCTGGAACATGAGCGGCATTATCTTGGGTTTGCGCATATACCGAAGCGGCTGCCTTGGTGAAATCGGGAGCCATATCGGTGATAAACCAAAGTCCTATGAGCAATGCTATAAGTCCTATGATGAAACTCTTCACTACATTACCCTTGGTATAGGGAAGCATCATGGGGAAGATATAAAACAGGCCTGCCAACGATGCAAGGGGCAGAAACTGGTTGCCTGGCAGAATTACTGCTATAACGATATAGGTAGGAATCAGAAACAAAGTACCTACCAACGCGGTGGGGTGACCGATAACGAGTGCAGGACTCATACCGATGTGGATGGTCTTGCCCTTCATCTTTTTGTTGACCACCTCTTTGGTCTTCTCTGAGATAGGCATCAGTCCATCGATAAACAGTTTGGTGATACGGGGTATCAGTTCCATCACGGCTCCCATCGTTACGCCAAGGAAGAGAATATGCTTCACAATGCGCATCACACCATCGGTAGTGGTAGAACCTGCGGGCATGGTTGCCATAAACTGATCGAACTTGGTGATGTCGCCCCAATGGGCTACAGTGGCTATCAATGCGCCTACTACCACACCGAGTACAAGGGGTTCGCCAATAACGCCGAACTTTGACTTTAAGCCCTCGGCATCGATATTGAGTTTTGAGAATCCCGGTATTTTGTCGAGCAGCCATCCAATAGCAATGGCAAACGGTGTGAAACTCTGACAGAAAGGCTGTGGCACGGAGATGCCTGGAAGGTTGTAGTATTCCTGAAAGCGCTCTGCCGTAAGGTCTGCCATCACGAGTGTGATGATGTAGCACACGATAGCTGCAAAATAACCCCATACAAGACTCTCGCCACACACAAAATATACCACAGCACCTATGAAAGCGAAGTGCCAGTAGTTCCATAGGTCGATATTGACAGTACGTGTGGTCTTGGTGATTACCATGAGGAAGTTAACACCGAGGCATACGGGGATGATGAGTGCACCGACAGCTGTATTGTATGCTACAGCAGCGGCAGCAGGCCATCCCATATCAAACACACTCAGGTTGAGGTTGAAGATATCCTCAACAGCCTGCAGCGGATCCTTGAAATTATTGGTAAGCAACGCTGTAACAATGCCGAGGCCCACAAATCCTACGCCCACATACAGACCAGATTTGAGTGCCTTGCCAAATTTCATGCCGATACACAGACCGATAATCGTGAAAAGAATGGGCATCATCACCGATGCACCCATTTGAATGATGTAGTTGAAAATATTCATTACTTTACTTTTTTGTTTGTTTCTAATTATAATGTACCGTGACTGGCTCATGCCACGATATTTGATTTGTGATAGTAGTATGACTGCGTGACCGATATCGTGTGCCATCTTTCATCAGCGAAGAAGCATGCCACTGGATATTATCGTATCACGAATTTTATATGCGCTTGCAAAATTACTTAATCTTTTTGTAAAAGTCACCTTTTATCGTTTTAAAATGTGTTTTTTTGCTTACCATACCTCTTTTTATATGAAATCCTGCTTGTCAAAGACAAATGTCATGCCAAAAGTGTTGTGTTACGCAATGTGGCTTTTGAGGGGGAGAGTGCTAATATTGGAAGTATGCCATATAGAGGGAAAGATATTATGGATTTCATCCTTCGTTTTCTCGCCATGACATAATTAAAGTGAGCTTTATTTTGTTCATTTGGCTTAACGAAAACGTTGAAATGAAAAAGCCACTTCTGTCGTTAAGACAAAAGTGGCAAATTGTTAGGCAATAATACAGCACGATGCTTAATATACAATACTCTTCAATATTCCTAAACCTTTTTTCAGCGTATTGTTTTTCTTTGTCTCCTTTTTCGCTTTGTTGCGCACATTCTTCACCTTTTGAGAAGCATTAGACATGCTACCTCCGCGCCAACGCACAGGATGAAGATACTTTGAGTCGAAGGGAAGATGCTGTCCCGTATATTTATCTTCAACCTCCATGGTACCGTTGTTGTCCTTGATGCGATAAACCCACACACGTTCATAGAAACCCAATGTGGAATTTGACGAACCGAGAGCGTCGTGGCTGTTGGCAATGGAAATATATTCACGCTCGCCATCCGATACAGTTTGCGCCCATCCAGTATGCTGTGCCATGGTAGCGCGTTCGGCAGTAGCCAGCGCCAACTCGATAGAGCAAGGACCATTGGGTGCAAGGGTCGTTTTGTTGATGGGGTCGATAAGTTCCAATGCCTCCATAAATGCCATCGGCTCCTTGGCCCATGCTTTGAGTTGAGGACTGTCGGTGTAAGCAGCGAGTTTGGAGTTGTAGTCGGTATAGGTGTAATCTGAGTTCTTCTCAATATACCTCATGGCACGATAGATGAGGGTTCCCATCTCCTGGCGTGTGACAGCTGCCTTCATGTCGGGTGTACCATTTGCAATGTCGGCAAAGAGGTTCAGCTTATCTTCATTGGCATCCTTGCCTGTCATCTCCTTAATCAACTTCATGGCTATCGAAGCCACCTGTTGACGTGTGGCGGTAAGTGTATAGTCGTTGCCCAACAGCGATTCATCTACAAGGTTGTCAACAAGGGCACGTGTCACTTCGTCTTCTGCCCATTTACTCTTCTTCGCGGTGCTGCGGGCGGGCAGTGTAAACATATCAGGCATGGCAACGGTTTGCAGTTTGGCTTCATCCTCTCGCATGTCGAGTGCTGCCTCCATGTGTTTTTTGTACATTGCCAACGTACCGTCAGAACCCGACAGCCGGAAGTGTTTCTCGGTGAGGTGTCGCTGCTCATAATTGTATGACATTCCACACCATACACAGCTCTTCCAATAGATATGTTCGCCTGCGGCATTGGTTCCCACGTAAGCCTGCTCGGTAGCAAGGTTGGCCTTGAAGGAATGAATGCCAGAAAGGTATTTTTTTTCCTCTTTCTCATCAACACGGCGGAAGGTGTGCCGTGGGTTACGCTCACACAGTCCACAGATGTTGCACGAATAATACACTTTCTGATCTTGCTTACAGGTATAATGCTGCATTACCCGGTCTGCCGTATGTAGTCTTGCCACAAAATTATGCTTGGTACATGGATTCTTTGTGGCTTTCAGTCCTGTCTTCTGGGCTTCGTGTACATCGCCAGTATAGGTTCTTACCGTGTAACATGGAAGTCTATAGTCACTTGCCATGAGCGCTTTTACTGCTGCTGCCTGCTGAGCGGGTACACACAGCGTGGCATCGCCAGCAAGAAACATGGTGCTATGACCATAGAAATCAAAATAGTTGGGCCATAGTTTACTCCTCATGCTCACGAAGAGTTCTTTCATAAACTCTACGGCATTGACTTTATTGCTGAGCCACACCTCCTTCAGATTGTAATAGCCTCCCATATAGTTAGTCAACGCGTTGGCAAAGCTTTTACAAACCTGCTCGTTTCCGGTATCAACAATAACCTTTGTGAGGAAAACACGGTTGGGACCTTCAAACTGTGGCAGAGGGTCGTTGGTCTCTGATATTGTTACCACATCGTGCGGATGAAAGGATGCGCAACAGGCATCAGCCGTTTCTTTTGAATAGATATTGTGGCTGGTACGATATTTCTTTTTGTTGGTATTATAGTCGAAGAGCAGGTTGTCCTTCTTCAGATTGCCACCAGTGCCACCTGGTACGGTGAGCACAATGCTAAAGCGTGGAAAATAAGGACCGCTGATGAGTACTCTGGCTGGTGCTCCGTTGACAGTAACCTTCAGCATGGTTTCGTCAACATAGTAGTCACCATCGCGCATCTCATACTTCAAGATATAGGGACCGTTGGTGTCGAGCATCAACTTCATCGATGCTCTATACGAATAGCCTGCCTTAAACTTAGGATAGTCGGAATTCTTGGTGTCAAACTCGCCTTCCCACATCAGGTCAGTGAGCGAGACAATACCTTGCTTTACCAAGTCGCCATACACCGTCTTTGCTGCTGTGATTTTTATCTGCTCGCCATCTTGTATGGTCATGCCTCCTTTGGGCAATGGGATGGTGATATCGATTGATGTGACCTTCTTTTTTTCTACTGCCATTATGCTATTGGGCAACAGCGTAACCAACGCAACAAGTAATACAGTTAATAGTTTTTTCATTTCTCTCAATTTTGTAATACTATAGTTTAATACTTTTCATAAATCCTTAACCAGCCAAACTCTTATTTTTTTGAATGTAAACAGAGTGGCTTCGTTTTGTATGATCAGAAATTCCTCTTACTTTCGTGTTGCAATTAAAATAAGAAGGATGAAATCCACGAATTCTGAACAACCAGACAAAGATACGAATAAATGACTAAACCACAAAAGAAAAAGATACCTTTTTCGTTCTTGTGCGCATGTATCTTAAATTCCGATTGGCTCTTTGCGTTAACGCGAAGTTAAATTCTAAAGCTTCTATGATGTTAAAATAGTGTTAAATCGTATCATCTGTCATTGAGTCTGCTGTTTTTTCTCGTTATTTGTATAAAGACGCAGGGAAAAGCCCCAAATCGTTATCAGCAAAAACAGAATAAAGACAATGACTATGAACAAAAGATGTATCACAACAACACTGGCGCTACTGCTGACAGTATTGACTGTCGCAGCAGGAACGAAGATAGTGGAAACCAAACCACTCCGACCTTTTACTGTTCTGAATATCCTTGGTAGTGCCAAAGTGGTTTATATCCAAGGTAGCGGACATAGTGTGCGTCTGGAGGGTGACAAAGAAGAAATCGATCGCCTCGAAATCAAACAAACAGATAAGCACCTCAATATCGGTTACAAGACCACCAAGATTGGCGGCATTTATTATATGGGCAACGGATCAAACAACGGTTCGGTTACCATCTATGTCACTTCGCCTGCAATCAATGTGATCAATGTGACAGGCAGTGCTGAGGTTGAAGTCGATAAGTATAAAGTCCAAACATCCATGCTGACCATGAATGTGACAGGGTCTGGATCTATACATGTGAAAAATGCCAGCGTAGGAACTGCCACATGCAATATAGCAGGGTCAGGTTGCATAAGTGTTGATGAGCTGCAAGCTGTTAATGCTTCTCTCGTTGTGAGTGGAAGTGGTATGGTCAAGGCACAAGTGGATTGCAGTGATAAACTGAATTGCGTAGTGGCAGGATCAGGAGACGTTAGCGTATCGGGAAAAACTGCTAACTATAGTAAATCGGTCATGGGATCAGGAAGTGTTAGTGATAAGAAACTGAAATATACCAATCTCAGCAATGCTACAAGATATGACGGAAAACAGTCGTATGTGATTGACAGAATAAGAAGAAGTCAAGGCAATGATACGGTGAATGGCATCGTGGCAAATCCTTAAAATATACGGCATAAGACAAGGAAGGATACTGAAGGTGAACCAACAGCAGTTTGAACATACGGCAAAACAATTGCGCATGAAGGCCTGGCAAACGGCATCGCGCATGCTGAACGATAGCGATGATGCCGACGATGTGGCGAGCGAAACAATGCTTAGGCTATGGGCTGTGCATGATACGCTACACGACGAAACACATGCCGTCAGACTGGCTGTTGTCGTGGCTCGACATACTGCCATTGACCACCAACGACGACGGCGACCATCGGTCAGTATAGACAGTGGGACAAGAGTCATTCCTCTCGATATTCCCACCACCGATACACCTGACCGGAAGATGGAATGGGAGGAAAACGAACAATGGCTGCGACAACGCATCGAACAACTGCCACCCAGAGAAATGCAGGTGTTGAGACTCAGACAGACTGAACGACGCACCAACGCTGAGATTGCAGCACTACTGGGAATAGGCGAAGCATCTGTGGCAACCATGCTATCGGCAGCACGCCGAAAACTGTTTAACGATATCAAAGAAAGGAACCGACAATGACAAACCAACAACTCATCAATCTGCTCGAAAGCTTCATGGATGGACAAACGACAGTTGAACAGGAAACACAACTGGCTGACTTCTTCCGTCAAGCAACAGATGCCGACCGTCCCGAAGGAATCTCGAACGACGATTGGCAGGCCTATTGCGAGATGTTCCGCATGTTTGAAAACGGAATGGAAGATCATACGGCAACCATTCGTCCTGTAGAAACAGAGGCTCCTGAGAAGAAACATCGCATCTTGCCACTGCGCTGGATGGCGGCGGCTGCCTCGGTGGCTGTGTTGCTGGTTGGCGCACTGACACTCTGGAACCATACAACCGACCAACCGCAGCCGATAGCGCAAAGTCAACCGGCCATCACTCCCGTTGAAACCGATACCGTGGCAGTGGATCGACGTCAGATACCATTAGACAGTATCACACCGCCCGTCAAAACCACTAAGCGGAAGATACGTCGACTACACAGCGTTCCACCGCCTCCTAAAGAATATCTGGCTGAGTCTGGAAATACCAAGACGGTGGACAATGCCATCAGTCAGGCTGACCTCGATGAAGCCGTGGCACAGGCAGAACTCTTGCTCCAAGCCATGCAACTGCAACAGATGGTTGAACTCAACGATAGTAAGATGCAATACCTCCAGGCTATGGATGCCCTTGATGCCGAAGAGGAAGAATATGTAGAACAATAAGCAAATAACTATACAACAATGAAACAAATAATACTTACCTTGGTTGCCATGTGGGCAACTGTAAGTGCCTCGGCACAGGAAACAATCCAAAATGCCTATCAAAAGGTTATTGGAAACTCGACGGTTGAACTGTTGTCGCGTTCCGATTATCAGGATCGAACCGACTCGCCAACCACTTACTGTAAGTTTACGGAGTTTAAGATACCGGAGAGCAATAAAAACCTCATTAAACAAATGGAGCAAGCCATGTTAAAGGATCAGGACCGTGCTTATTCCTTTTTTATAAGAAAACCTGAAGCAAAGACGAACACACTCAACACCAAGAAAGTGGTGTATGGGCCAAACAATGAGTATGGGGTGACATTGGGAAGCAATAAGTCGCATTATTACTATTCTACCTTTTTCAAGGAACCGTCTGACTCTACTCGCCGCCATGCCTATGCCTTCGTGTGGTTTAAGGAAGGAAAGGATTTCCACTGCTACTACTATCATATCTATGGTCTGACTCCAGAAGCTACTAAAAGCGTAACGAAGAACAGCCTGTCGAGTCTCGCCAGCCTGTCAAGTCTCGACAAGGGAAATCGCATACGCAGCACCCTTTCTGGCAATACGCTCATCATCGAGCGCTATGACGAACAGGGCAACAAAACCCTGCAACAGGTTAGTGTGTCAGACGACAGCAAAACAGCTGACGATCTGTCGGTAGATGATGTGACTGCTAAACCGTCGAAGGTCACCAATGATGTGGAGTTTATGACTCAGTTCGGACTACTCAGAGTGGCTTTCCTCGATGCCATCAAAGACCCTAGCCAGAAAATGCTGCAGGTGGGGCTCGCTACTAAGATAGTGGCACTGTGTAAAGATCACAGCAATCTCTTGACCTATGGCGAACGGACAACATGTAAGAATACTATTTTGGATATGACTAATATCATGAACAAAACTGTTCGCGGAGATATCTATCTTGAGGGAATGCTCAAACAAGCCATAGATTATCTCGGAAAGAAATAAACATACACAACATAAACACAAAACAATGATGAAAAGATATGTATGGGCAGCCATGCTGCTACTCTTATGCCCTGTAGTGAAGGCGCAGAGCGACTCTGCTGTAGTAGCCACCGACACTACTGATGTCTATAAAAATGTGGGTTTGGGCGAACTGACCGTTAAGGCACAGCGACAAATGGTGAAGACTAAAGACGATCGCGTCAGCTATGATGTGGCTTCCGACCCTGAGGCAAAGACCAATCCGCTGATAGAGATGCTTAAGAAAGTGCCGTTTGTTACCGTCGATGCTGATGGTACGATCAAGGTCAAGGGTTCGAGTGATTTCAAAATATTCAAGAATGGCAGACCAGACCAGTCTTTTACCAACAATGCCAAGGAACTTTTCAAAGGACTGCCGGCAAGTATGGTGAAACGGATCGAGGTCATCACCGAGCCTGGAGCTAAATATGATGCGGAAGGACTGGTGGGCATCCTCAATATCGTGATGGACCGACAGAGCCAGATGAAAGGACTGACGGGTACTGTCAGTTCGAGCGGGACATTTGGAGATAGTGGCAATCCATACAATGGCGACCTCTTTCTTACAGCACAGACAGGCAAACTCACCATCGCACCGTATTTCGGTATGGCATTTCAGAAATGGCATCAGACAGAAACAACCGACTATGTCTATACCGACACCAACAACCGGTATCACGATGAACGGAGAACATACAATCCGGGAAGAAACATGTGGTATGGCATGGATGCCAGTCTGGAACTCGACTCCTGCAACCTCTTGACCCTGGCGGCAAGTGGATTTGCCTATCGGGTGAAAGATGATGCAATAAAAAACACCCGACTGACCGATGCTGCTGGAAATCCAATCTATAGTATGCAGATGGACAGTAGAGATGTGCTGGCGCGCTATTTCGATATCGACTTGCAACTGTCCTATCAGCATAATTTCAGCAGAAAGGGCGAACTCCTTGCCATCGACTATCTGTTTTCTACCACCCGTTCTCACAGCGACGGAAGTTTAGACCTGTCACAGTGTTTGAACTATGGGGAATATGACAGCCAGTCTTTTGACAATCATACTACCTTCAGCGAACATACCCTGCAGATTGACTATGAACGTCCGTTTGGCAAGCATCATTCATTAGATGTGGGTGGTAAGTATGTGATGCGATTCAATAATAGTGATAACCTCAGGAGGGAATACCTCAACAGCGAACTCCTACGCTCGCCAGCTACTAAGTTTGACCATAAGACCGATGTGGGGGCTGCCTATGCTGAATATAAATATCGTCTCGGTGGATTTACCCTTGCTACCGGACTGCGCTACGAGACGTCACGCATGAAGGGATCATGGCCAGACGGTTCACAAGATGATTTCAGCAGACGTTTCAACGATATCGTTCCGTCTATTCGCACGACATGGCGCATCAATGATCAAAACTCGCTGAAACTCGCTTACACCATGCGATTGTCAAGACCGGGCATCAGTTATCTGAACCCGTATCATAACGAAACACCAATTTCCGTCAGCTACGGAAATCCACATTTGGGCACGTCGAAAGCTAATAATTTCACGTTGGGATATAACCTCATGACCACTAAACTGACCATCGGTCTCAATGCCTCACTCAGTCTCTGCGATGATGCTATTGCCGGAGTGAAATGGGTGGAAGACAATCGCTTCATGTCGAGTTACGACAATAGTGGTAAGGTTAACTACTTCCAGGTCGTGCCTTATATCCAGTGGCAGATTACTCCAACCACTAAACTCGTGAGCAATAGCACCGTCACTTGGGTGGACAAAGCCAATACTTCGCTTGGACTTGCCATGCATAGATGGAACTTCGATTCCTATAATCAACTGACACAGAAACTGCCTGCCAAACTGACGTTGACCCTGTCTGCATATTTCGATTATGGCACTCCGACAACGCTTTATAGTTATGACTGTGCATGGCAGAACTTCTCCGTGTCGCTCCAACGCTCCTTCCTTAAAGAAGATCGACTCACCACCTTTGTGCGTTGCAGTTATCGCAATGATATCAAAACCCATTACGTGAAAGGTGACTACATCGGCAGTCAGCGTGTTGATGGTCCTAACTGGAATCTGCAGTTTGGAGTGTCTTATCGCTTCGGAAGTCTGAAAGCATCGGTCAAGAAGACTGCCAAACAAGTGAGCAACGACGATTTGATGGGACGCAAATAATAGCATAAACACGCTCAATTACCCTGATGACTGATTATGAATAAACACTCTCAAACAATATGATGCTTCCATGTTGTGTCTGTGAAGATTTGCGGAATGCATTCTTTTTCTACTCCCATGTCGGATGACATGGGAGTTTTTTTATCTGAAAAAACGATAGGAAAACCAACGAAATGTTGTATCTTTGTAGATTGAATGATGATGATTAAGTATGGACAAGGTACTGTCGCCAGGCGATGCAACCATTGTCCGCCAACGTATGAATACTAATAGACAAGATATGGAAAAAACTTTTGAACAGCGGTTGCACGATGACCTGCACCGTTATCTGCTGGGAATGAAAGTGGTGGATGAGCGTCTGCCTGAATGTCCTGATGTAGAAGGACGATGGAAACAACTGATAGAGGCTTATCTCCCTGATGGCATCAGGGAGTTTGCTGCCTATCCTACCGTTTCGTTGGGGTGGATGATGTTTGTCGGCATGGCTATCGCATACATGTGGGACAAAGACTGGATGCGCTATAATGCTGATCCACAGCTTTACGAACTGTTGCGCGATGCGCGTGGCTACGATGCGATGGATGATCATATCATGGAGGATGTGCTCAGACTCGATGAGAATGGACGCAGAAAAACACAGGACATCGTGGCGGAGTGTGCCTCGCGCACCGATAATATGTTGCGTCACGAACATATACAGCCTGGCACCAAAGAGGCTTTTCTGGCCTATACACAATGTCTCCACCAACTCTATCTCATGGGAATGGCCATGCAACTCTCTGCCATGGGCTACCACATGACACCGCTGAATCCTGTAAACTGATGCGGAGATTTTTAGTATAAGAATCTTGCAAAGCACAATAACCCTTGAAAACAATAATGACCGACATCATATCATGTCGGTCATTATTGTTACAGGTGATGGCTAATCCCCAACTCGGACAGGAGGGTTAATAGCGAAGGATGGAAACGCCTGCAGAACGCAGATTGGGCATGGTCATACCGATGGAAGCTCCAATATAGGTGGGGTCGCATACGGTGTAACGCTTGCCATCGACGGTCAGAAAATCGCCTTTCACATCGCCTTTAAACTGTACGGCGGTGGCGATATGGTTGGGATAGTCGAGGTAAACGACATCAAGGCCAAGCAGTTCGCGAACCAGCCAACCGAAGAGCACTGAACGGTCTTCGCAGTCGCAAGCAGGATAATAGAACAGTTCTTCAACGAAGAAGGGCTTCTCAAAACCAAACTGTTCTTCATCCGTAGCATATTTGAAACCGGTCTGCACAAAGTTCAATAGCAGATTGGCAGCATCAACTTCACTCTTTCCCTGTACAAGGGGACGTAATGTGCCGAGCACCTCTTGAGCTAAACTGCCTGCTACGGGTGCCTTGGCATAGACGCCATAGTCGCATTGGGGCATGGAGGCATAGAAGTCCATCAACGATTTGAAAACATTAACGCTGACACTGACATTGCCGGCTTTGTTGGTGCGCTGCCTACTGACTAAGCCGCTGTTGAGGGCTGGAACATTGTTGAGGCGCATGGCAACGGGAGTCTTGGCTTTCTTCGAATCCTGATTACACATATAGAATGTGCAGGCCTCCGTGCCGTTGATGTTATAATAGTTCAATCCCTCTTTGGTGAAATAGGGGTGACCATAGACCATGCAGTCGGTGGCAACAAACAATAACAACTGGTTGCGATCGCCACGACGTGCCATCTTCGCACGGTAACCCAGTTCGTTGAGCAAGAACTGTTGCATGACAATACAGCTGTTTTCATCGTTGCATAAGGCTTCGGCTGCGGTTTTCACAAAGAGGAATACTCCCCAGTCGTTGAGGCGGAAGTCTTTCTGTGCCTGCTGGCAGTTGGCAATAAGGGGCTTGTAGTTGGAACGGCATAATGCTTCGTAACCGTCGGCAACGGCACATTCCTGACTGCTGGTGATATTGATAACGCCTTTCATCGATGCGTCAATATAGAGTTTGGTGTTGCAATAGTTGATGGCTACACTGGGGTAGAATTCCTTTTGCAACGAACTCTGCACAGCGGGTTTGGCTTTTGGCTTGGGTTGCGACTTAACCGGTGTCGCCTGTGTTTTCGCAGGTGTTGTCGGTTCTGCTTTAGGTGCTACGGGTTGCGGCTTAACCGGTGTTGTCTGTGGTTTCGCAGGTTCTGCTTTAGGTGCCACGGGTTGTGGCTTATCTGGTGTTGCCTGTGGCTTTGCAGGTGTTGTCGGTTCTGCTTTAGGTGCCACGGGTTGCGGCTTAACTGGTGTAGCCTGTGGTTTTGCAGGTTCTGCTTTTGGTGTATTACCTCCAATGATGGTGGGTGTATTTTGCTTAGCCACAATCACTGTAGGTTTTGGAGTTGGCTTGGGTTGTGGTTGTGGTTTGGGGGTTGGTTTGTCGAAGGTCAACTGATCCACATTCTTCACCTCTACCGTAGGACGTTGCTGTCCTTCGATAGTGGTCTGATTGAGAATATCCTTGATGGTCAGTTCCACTGGTGGAGTATCTTCAGGATGTTTTTGCTCGTCGTAGATGACAGGTTTCGGTGGTTCGGGTTTGGTATGTCGCTCCACGGGTTTCTTGGCTTCTGCCTTTTTCCATGGGTGGCGCAGAAACTCGATAAACTCCTTGTTGGCATCGTCGATGAATTTGTCGAACGAGGCATTCTCTTCTTGGATGAATTTGTCAAAATCGTCAGTAACGACTTGAGCAGACAAGGGAATACTTGCCAACGCTGTTACGGCGAGAAAAACGAGTCTTTTCATTGTTGAAGGTGTTAATGGTGAACAGTCTGTGAATAATGAAAAAATCGACAATCCGAAGCATATGACTGCCTTGCGGTCGGCTTTCGGATTGTCGATATGTGGTCGGTTAATCCTGAGCTACAGGTTCACCGATGAAGTCTTCTACTTCCTTGCTCAGATCCTTGAGAGCGGCTTTTTGCTTGGCTTCGCGTGCTGCGGCTTCACGGGCTTTCTTGGCCTGTGTCTCGTCGATAGAAAGGAATACCTGGAATTCTTTCTTACCGTCTGCATTGCGAACCATGGCGAAGTGTTCTTTTACCAAACCGGCAATCTTGGTGTTGACAGCCATTTCGTAAGCCTGACCGAATTTATCAATTTCCTCGGTGGTCATGCTGCTATTGTCTGAAGAGGCAATGCTCTTGGCTTTACCTACTACCTGAGCCTTCGCACGCATAGCATAGTTGGAAACGGCACTCATTGTAGCATTGTCGCGACCAATCTTGGGATTAGAACCTATTGCAATGCCGATGAGGCTGATACGGTTTTCCTCGTCTCCTTCAATATAGGTACGATACTTGGTCAGAGCATAATCCATGGTTGAGGCTGATGCAAGCATGGTCCAGCCAGCCTTCTTCCATTCCTTGGTGGTTTTCTTGATGTCCTTTGCCAGGGCTTTCGACTGTGCCGAAACCATGGTTGAACCACACAGAATCATGGCTGCAAGGAGCAGCAGGTTGAAAATACGCTGTTTCATAATCTTTTTGTTTTTTGAGTTATTATTTAATAGTTTATAAACGGTTGCGGGTTATTCTTCCCAGTTGGTGGTGTAGGGGAGTGACACCTTGATGCGCTCCACGCCATTGGTGGTGGGGTTCACCACGGTGATGGTGCCTTTGACGAAAGCGAAGCGCGACTTTTTGGTGGTGCGGGCTTTCATCGTGCCTTCTGCCAGTGCTTTGACCTGGATAATTCCTTTAGAACCGAAGATGGCGTCGATGTCGTCGAATACCAACGGGGCGGTCAGTTCGGGCACTTCAAGTTCGATGCTCTTCAAACCGAAGGTAATGCCTTGACGGTTGTTGAGAGTCATGCGGATATTGATGTCGGTCAGGGTGCGGTCTTGCTTGTTGACAGCATTGGCGGTGAGGATGATCTTGCCTTCGGGCACTACGGCTTGCGCAATATTAATGGTGGCATCGGCATCCACACCGATGATGGCACGCTGTTGCAGCTTCTTGTTTTCTATGCGCAACTGTATGTCGAGGAAGTTTTCTTCTTCGGGCAAACAGTCGGTGGCGTCAAAACTGATGAGGAAGGCACCGTCCTGTGGCTCTACGCTGATTTGTCCGGCGCAGTTCGACTTAACGGTGGGCACCTTGGCTACGCGCACGGGTTTGCCTTTCAGCAATACTTGTACCAGATAGGTATTGTCGTCGGTGAAGCGTCCGGTGATGGCGAGAGCGTCATAGAGTTGGCGGTAGCGCAACATGAGCCCTTCCACTTGTTTCACGCGGACATCATCAAAGAAGTACTCCTTCAATGCTGCCAACTGGGTGATGGCAGCCTTGATGTCTGCCACATCGGCAATATCGTCAATACCGTCTTCCAGGGCTTGGTATTGTGCCACTTTCTCAGCATCAATCTTCTCAAACTGACTTTGCAGCGTGCGCTGTTCGGCACGGGAGTAGGGGTAGAGCACCGAGTACTCGTAAAACTCCTTCTTGGTTTGCTTGTCGCGCATGCGACGCCAATAGACCTCTTCCACCTTGGCTTGCGAGATACCTTTGAGGAACGGCAGGTTGGCAGACTTCATCTTAGCGATGCGGTTGTATTCGTCGCGCGATTCTACACCGTCGTTGGTCACGGTTTCGCTGGCCACGTTGCGTTGCGTCACGCTGACATTGCTGGCCACCGAGAGGATGATGCGCTCAGTCACTTCGTTCATCGCCTTGACCTGTGCTTGGGCTAAGGTGGGGGCTGTCACGCTGACCACGAGTTTGCCTTCTACGGCTGTGCCGAGCCATGCGGGCACTTTCTTGGCACTACTCTCCACCACCTTGTTTTGTGCATAGATCGTCACGATGGCGAGCATCATGCATGCGAGGGTTATCAGTCGTTTCATAATGGTCTGTATTTATAAATAGGTGTTATGCTACCATTCTACTGGCAGATTGCGAATCTCAATGATGGCATCGCGCACTTTCAGTTTGATGTATGAAATCTTGGGGATGAAATGGTCTGCCTTGATGAGGTAGAAGTCTTGCTTCATAGCCAGTTTCGGAGGCATATTGCGCCAGTCGTAACTGCTGTCGTATTCGTTGACGGAGAAGTTGTAGCGCTCCAACTCCTTGGCATTCTCGTCGAAGGCTGATTTGATTTCAACATCACCTTTTTCCGTGTTCATGCGGCGGTTGCAGAATTCTGTTTCGATGGTGATGCGGTTCTGTTCTTTATTGCCGTAGCAACGCAATATGCGGAAATCGAGGTCGTTCACCGAGATCGTCAGTTCGTAAGGAGGCATCTGGGGCGCCTTCTGGTCGATGACGGGAGTGGCGGGCTGTGGCTTTTCCACTTCCACGATGACGGGTTTCTCCACTTCCACGATGACGGGTTTCTCCACTTCCTTCTCTACGATGACGGTATCTGGACCGGCAGGGATATTGGCGGCAATCTCTTGCTGAAGGGCATAAGCCTGATCGTAGCAGGGAATGTTGCCTGTCACAGCCGACAGATAAATGACAGCCTCTTGATAGCGGCGTTGGTTATACAGCGCTTGTGCCTTCTGCAGGATGATGGCGCAGTTGGCGGCATAGTAGTCGGCTATCTTCTGACGGGTGGTACGTATGAATCGGGTGAAGGCGGGGTTGGTCACCTTGATATTCTGCACCAGTTTCATCAGCGCCTTGTCTTTATCGCCTACGGCATCAGCCTCCACGGGGATGGTCAGACTGTAGTACTCCGTGCCGTCGATGATATTCTTGGCGATGAGCACCAGTTCGCCTTTGGCAACTGATACGTTGCGCACCATTCCCTCGGTAGAGAGCACATCGCCCAGCGAGAGGGCTGGTTCGATGGCAAACACATTATACACGTCGGCTGCTGCTGCGCTGTTGCGGTTGAGCACCTGGTGCATCTTGAGGTCGAGTGCATCAATGACTTCTGCAGGCAGATTCTTATCCGTGGCTTTCACGGTTGAGAAATGGATGTCGCTCTGCGCATATCCTACGATGGCAAGCGTCATCATTGCTATTTGTGTGAACAGTCTTTTCATACTCTTGGTAATTATTGTTGATACTCAGTCCCTGGAATTTATTCAATGACAATCTCCAGTTTCTGTCCCTGTGCGGTAATGGTGGCTTTGTAGTTGTCACCAAACTGTGTGCGGAAGAATTTGCGGAGGTCGCTGCTGAAATTAGAGATGGTGTATGAACGTCCGCGCTCTGCATTCCACAAAGGGATGTTGAGGGCGATGTGTACAAACTTATCGGTACTGTTGCTCATGTCATAGACACTCTGCTGGGCATGTTCGCGCAACCAGTCGTCGAGGGCGTCTTTGAAGTTGTCACCCGATTCAGGACTGTCTTGGTCGAAGTCCCAGTCGCTGATGCTCTGTGAGAGGGTCAGGTCAATATAGATTTCACGTCCGTCGGCTACCATCTTCTCAAACGAACTCTTGATCTGCTCGAAGAAGTCGGCAGTAATCTTTTTCATCGAATACTCCACGAGTTCGGTATTGCCTGTGCTTCCCTTGTAGTATTTGCCACTGGGGAAGGTGGCTGCAGCGAGGTTGCCGTTGGTCTGATTCTCCACAGCGCTCAGGTTGAGGTTGCACTCGATGTGGTTCTGGTTGTCTGCCAGTACTTTGGCATCAACCTTGATAACGATGTCGCCTGGCAACTGCTGCACAATCTTGGTCTTCAAGTCCGACTTGCTGCCCATGCGCATCATCTCATCCCTCTTGGAGTTCTGCAGCTGAGTGATAAAATTGCGAGTCTTGTAACCGTGCTTGGCAAATTCAGCAGTGACACGGGTGAGGGCATATTTCAACGCCTCATTATTCTCTGCTGCTTTGCGCATCGCCTCAAAGTCGGTACCATTGCAGCTGTTCACTTCTGGCACAATGACGATGGTGGGATTGAGGGCGGCGGTAGCTTTCACCTGCTTCTTACCATCCACCCATGTGGGCGAAACAGCAATGCTGTTGTGCTGTAGGTCAGCAATCAGCGACTTCGTATTGATGGTCACTGTCACAACCACTTTCTTTTTCTTCGTCACCTTCATATCATCAACCTCCTTGGGTTCGTCGGTGAGATAGTTGATGTATCGTGACTCAGAGAAGAAACGGTAGTCGTAGTCCTTGCGGGGTACGGCTATCATGGGAGTACCACCTTTCAGTCCTGCCACACCAGAGTGAAACAGCGTGTTGAATGCTGACTTGATGGCGAGGGCGGTAGCTTCCTTTTTTTTGTCGGCAGTGCCCGATGATCGTAATGTTACATTACCGTTTTCCTCCGACACCAGTTCGGCATCGTTGGAATATACTTGTGCGAAAAGGTTGGGGCAGAGCATCAGTCCCAACAGGAAACAGATAATCTTTTTCATATCTATACTTCGTGGTTATTGGCTTAAAACCCTCATAGGTCAGCAGGCCGACGAGGGGTGATGGCTGCATAAATCAATTTTCATCGTTGGTCTTAGATACGGATACCGAAGAGGGTGCTGACGAATTTTGACTGAAGGGTGATGGTGACCCCCTGATCCATAGCCGCTTTGAGCTCTTTACCACCCTTCTTTACCTTGCAGAGCGAGATGTCTTCACCCTCTACCGAGCAGACTTTCAAGAGACCGATTTCTTTGTTGGCTGTACGTCCGGCAATCTGGCGACTTACCTTGATGCTAAACCAAGTTTCGGTGTCGATACCGTGTAATGTGCCCAAATCGATATAAACCTCTTTGGCTTCGTCCTTCTTCAATTTGCTGATTTCGAGGATGTGACCGTATAGGGGAGCTATGGTTTCGAGCAATCTGTCGATAGCATTCGAGGTACTAACGCTTGTCACTGCACTCAGAATGGCTTTTTCCTCCGATGCGTCGTAGCCGGTATTTTCGTTGGTCTCACTGGCAACGATGGTACCGTTCTGTGGATTCACAAATTTAAGGGTGTAGCTACAGGTGGCAGTATAAGTGCGCTTACCTTCTTTATCAGTTTCAGATTTAGTGGCAATCGAGTTGATTCTACCTTGAAGAATGAGGTTGGCACCAATGGTCACCATGGTCTTCATACGATCCATATCGCCTTCTGCAGAGGCTTCAGGACTCTCGCGTCGTGACTGCTCCAGTTTGAGCGATTTGTCAGAATCCACGTCAATCAGAATAATGCGCTTGCGATACTGAATGTGTTCAATCACTTTGTTGCGCAAAGCTTCAGCTTGTGAAAAACTGAGGTTCTGTGGACGGTTGAAATACTCGATGTAAACAGTCTTCTTTGCTTCCGACTGTTCGTTCTGTGCGCATACGTTGGCGCAGAATCCTAAGAGAAGAATTACTGTGAAAACGAAAGAGTTGCGCAAAGTGTACTTTTCCATATTTATATATCCTTTAAAATTGTTATTGATTCTTAGAAAAAAAATTATTGGTGGTGCAAATATACGTTTTTTTTATTGATTAATAAAATTTAAGTCTTTAAAAATTACTCCGCAACATGATTTTTATACGCAATGAATATGTTTTTTACCGTATGATAATTGTTTTGTGGCGTTTCTCATGCGGTTGCAATCCTGTCTGAAACAGTCTCATTTTCCATTGCATGACGATGACCCCTATATAAAAAGATGTAGTGTAGAAATCCTGTGGATAAGTATTATATTTGATGTAAACTACTGATTGTTCATCTGTTATCACACCCATGTAACATAGATTAAGGTATCCATTCTTTTTTTGTAGTAACATGCAATCCCATTTTCTTTTCGCCCACTTTGATATTTTTCCCTTTTTCTTTTGCTGTTTCAAGAAATCGTAGTACATTTGTATCATCATACAATACGATTACTAAAATAAAAACAAAACCATGAAACGTACTTGTTTCGCATTTCTTTCCCAATGCCTGCTTGTCATCATTATACTGACATCATGCAATGACGACCAAACTGATCTCTCCCCTGATATTAACACCCCGATTACCGGCTATTGGCAAATAGCCGATGGTGACATCAATGGCGATGGTGCCATTCAAGGCATCGTGGTACACAATGACGAGACTGTCAGCGAATGGTTATATACCGGTGAAACCGCGAATCCTTATCAACTGGGATTCAAAACAGGTAAATGGAGCGTGAACGGCAACCACTATGAGATGCAACTTCCTATCAGCAATGGCACCTATTATAATGTGACAGTGGCGGGAAACAATGACAGGACAATGTATCTTGCGTATAAAGGAAAAACATCCGTAGTGCCTTTCTATAAGCTGACATCCCTCCCTGGAAATGGAAACGAGATGATCAGCGAACTTGAGGGCATGAAAATGTCGGGATACACGATGGCTGACTTCACGGGATATTGGGAACTGGATAACGGGAACGGCACAGGATTCTATATCGATAATGAAGGAAACATCTCTGATTTGATATGTATATATGGTGTGGAAAAATATTATTCCGTGAAATATCATTCGGCAGAGGCGATACTTAACGGCAATAGCTGTGTCATCTCTTCTTTGGGAACACAATGGATGGTGTATGCCGTAGGCAGCAACTCATTGCTTGCCATGGACCGCAATAACAATAGTCAGCAAGTGGAACACTTCGTGAAGAAAGATATTCCTGATGTGATGATGCGAGCCGACGAGATCATGAAGGCCCCTGTGCCTGCAGAACTGCTTGGCAAGTGGGAAACCATCCACTATACGTACATGATCAATGGCGAGAATGTTACCGATATTGATATTCTCAATGGCGATGAATGGAACAAGCAGTTTTACCACACATTAGCTTTTTCAGAAAATCACAAAATAAACAAATGGGATAGATTTGGAAGCCAACTCTACGACCAATGCTTCATGTTGAAGGGTGACAATATCACTATTGCAGGAAACTTGACCGATCTCCTTTTCCCACAATACAATTATACAGAAACATGGACTATAAGCGACAAGACTGAAAACAGTATGAAGCTTACGCGCGAGCAAGGTAATACAACAGAATGTTATACTTATAAACGAAAATAATTGCAATGAAACATATCATAGCAGTCGCTATCATGATGTTGTTGCCTATGTGGGCAACAGCTCAAAACGAAAGTCGCCACGTGTCTGTCATTCCACATGCAGGCGTAACAATAGCCAAGATGAATGGTGCTGCACTAACGGCAGCAGAGAAATGGAAAGCAGGATATACGCTTGGAGCAAGCGTAGAGTTTCCTTTGTCGCAGAAATTTTCTCTGCTTACGGGAGCCGACTTCAGTCTGATAGGCACTGGATTCGAGAAACAGAAAGAGAAATATGCGTCTGCCGACGAAAAACTTGACGTGACGTATCTCTCCGTGCCGCTGCAAATCAAAACATATTTCTCTGGTGTGAAAGGATTGGCTGCACATATTGGTGTGCAGGCTGGCATACTCCTCTCGGCAAAGGATAAGATGACTATACACAGCATACGCACGATGAACCTCGGCAACGACGTATCATCAATGTACCTATGGGAATCGTACAAAGAGAAGAAATCGGAGAATGTAAGCAGCAAATTCCGCAATGTCGTTATTGGCATTCCCCTTGGAGTGAGCTACGAATGGCGACACATCACCCTCGATGCCTCCTATTGTTTCGAACTGCGACAAGCTATCAATCTGAAGACAGACAACCCCGGCGGCTGGGACTTCAACAACTCTCGCACCGCCCGCAACCATGCCATCTATATCACAGCAGGATATAAGTTCACGCTATAAGCAGAACCACAATATCTAATGTCCCACACGGATTTTTAATGCCGCACACGGATTTGTACGGATCTACACGGATTTTTTTGCGTTGGTGCTCCGGAAAATGTCACACAGAAATCACAGAAATCACGGAAAAAGATTATAGTTAAAGATTATATTAAAGATTCTAGTTAAGATTTCGAGCATCTCCGATGCGATCCAAAATAAAATCCTTCCCAGAAGCGAGGTATTCGAGCGCATTTTCTGTTAAGATTTTAGTTTAAGATTGTATTTCTTGCGAAGCAACATCTTAAAAAAGATTTCCTCCAAAGATTTACCTATGGTTTGTTTTGTCGTGACTCAGCATAGTGAAAGCGCGCTCTCACTCTGTCTTCGCTACTCCAAAACATCTTGCCGTAGGCAACTAAAAAACATCCGTGCACTCCGTGGATCAAAAAAATATCCCCCGATATTTTGTTTTTCGCAACCGATTCAGTAACTTTGTCACCACTATGAGTTTCACAACCACCATACTGCAATGGTACCAGAAAAATGAACGGATGTTGCCTTGGCGACAGACACGAGACCCGTATGCCATCTGGCTCTCGGAAATCATACTGCAACAGACACGCATCGAACAAGGACAACCCTACTGGCAACGCTTCATCGAACGCTGGCCTACCGTTGATCACCTCGCACAAGCCTCCGAAGACGAAGTACTGCGCTTATGGCAGGGACTGGGCTATTACAGTCGTGCCCGACATCTGCTGCAGGCAGCCCGTCAGGTGGTGGCAATGGGAGGATTCCCCAAAGACATGAAAGCGCTGCGCAGCCTGAAAGGAGTAGGCGACTATACCGCAGCAGCAATAGGAAGTATAGCCTTCGACCTCCCCGTTGCCGTGGTCGATGGCAATGTCTATCGCGTCCTTTCAAGATACTACGGCATCACCACTCCCATCAATTCCACAGCAGGCAAACACGAGTTTGCTGCCTTGGCACAACAGCTGCTGCCCGAACATCAAGCTGCCGATTATAATCAGGCGATGATGGATTTCGGCGCATTACAATGCACTCCCAAAGGACAACAGTGTCAGCGGTGTCCGCTCCAGGAAACGTGTGTGGCATGTCGTGAAGGACGCGTCGATACCTTACCCGTAAAACTCAAAACCGTCAAGGTGAGTGAACGCCTCATCACCTATATCTATATAAGGTGTAACGGACAGACCGCCATCCGCCGACGTCCCGAAGGCGACATCTGGCAAGGACTCTGGGAACCGCCAATGATCTCCCCCGATGCGTTACCCGCCGAAGGCGGCCACCTGACCCTCGTGTGCAGTAAACTGCGCCACGTACTGACCCATCGCGTCATCCTGGCAGACTGTTGGCTGTGGGAAACAGCCACCCGACCACCCCTGTCCGACGACTACATCTGGATAGACGAGTCTGCCCTCGACCACTATGCCGTATCACGATTGGTAGAGATGATGCTACAAAAGATACATACCAACAACGATTGATCATATATAAGTCTATGGCAGAACATAACGAACTCGGAACATGGGGAGAAACCCTTGCTGCAGAATATCTGGAAAAGAAAGGATATCAGATTCTCGAACGCGATTGGAAGAGTGGCCATCGCGACCTCGACATCATCGCCATGGATGGCGACACCATGGTGATAGTAGAAGTCAAGACCCGTCGCAACCGGCTGTTCACCGACCCCGAAATGGCAGTAGATTATCAGAAAATCACCAACCTCCAGCAGGCAGCCAACCATTACGTCAAGATGAAATATTACGATGGCGACCTACGTTTCGACATCATCTCCATCGTAGGCACCCCCGATACCACCCATACCATCGACCACATCACCGATGCCTTCTGATCCTCCCCACCATTCAACACCGCACACGGATTGTACAGATTTTCACGGATTTTATCTTTTATTCTCTCCAGGAACATAGCAATATCAAAGAGTATGAGACCGACAAGAAAATGTGAATTTTGTAGCAAAACATTCGTACCAAGGAGCGGTATGCAGAAATACTGTTCCGAGGAATGTCAGGCAGAGGCAAAACGTCTTAGGAAGAAAAGACAGCAGGACTTGATTAACGGCATTGAGCCAATCATGGATCTGTAATATCAGGAGTATCTTACCTTCTCCAAAGCAGCCATTCTGATGGGATGCCCCCGATAGTATATCTACAAACTTGTGGCTAACGGCAAGTTGAAGACATCAAGAT
>SAMEA104315426__coassemble_207_pt1 | contig 60317 bp, 43 predicted proteins | sample SAMEA104315426__metabat2_low_PE_024 | metagenome-assembled genome bin SAMEA104315426 (sample SAMEA104315426) | gut metagenome | biome: Monkey gut; feature: monkey-associated habitat; material: faeces | place: China | collected 2013 | reverse complement strand
TAGATGTAATCATCATCCATACTGCTACCAATGTCATAATCATTCTTTTCATAACTATCTTCTCTTTAAAGGGTTATTACTGCATTTATTTTAATTGAAGAGGCTACTTGGTGCCGCTATCAACTTTTTGATGGTGCAAAGATAGGGAGAATAGCTGAAAACAACAAGGGGAAAACCATAATCTGATGTATGATTTTCCCTAAAAGCATCGGGGGAAACTCCCGTAATAAAATTGTAGTAACAGCACCCTCAAATTCGGGAAACATATTGCCTGTTTTCGACGTTTTATTCTGCAAATGAAACGCGCAGAATGAACGCAAAAAGAAAGGGTAAGTGTCTGTCACGCAGGCGCTTACCCTTTATATTAGTGAATTTCAGCATTTTCTGTCTATTCTTCGACAGCAGCCTGCGCCGCAGCAAGTCTTGCGATGGGCACGCGGAAAGGAGAACATGATGCATAGTTCATACCAATCTTGGCACAGAACTTCACAGAACTTGGTTCACCACCATGCTCACCACAGATGCCACAACGGAGATCAGGACGTGTTTCGCGACCCTCTTTAACGGCATACTTGATGAGACGGCCTACGCCCTCTTGGTCGAGTACCTGGAATGGGTCAACCTTAAGAATCTTCTTGTCGAGATATACAGGCAGGAACGAAGCAATATCGTCACGGCTGTAACCGAAGGTCATCTGGGTAAGGTCGTTAGTACCGAATGAGAAGTACTGTGCTTCGCTGGCAATAAGACCTGCTGTAAGGGCAGCACGTGGAATCTCAATCATAGTACCAATCTCAAACTCTACCTTGATGCCATATTCAGCAAATACCTCCTTGGCTGCATACTGAATAACATCCTTCTGCTGTTTGAGCTCCTTGATGGTGCCGATCAATGGAACCATAATCTCTGGCATAGGATTCTTTCCTTCCTTCTTCAGTTCGCATGCTGCGCTGAGAATAGCACGGGTCTGCATGGCTGTAATTTCAGGGAAGGTAATACCAAGACGACATCCGCGATGTCCAAGCATCGGGTTGTTCTCTGCCAGAGAATCCACACGACGCTGGATGGTGGCGAGATCTACGCCCATCTCCTTAGCCATTACTTTTTGACCTTCGATATCGTGGGGAACGAACTCGTGGAGAGGTGGATCGAGCAGACGGATATTTACGGGCAGACCGTCCATTGCTTCAAGAATTCCCTTGAAGTCAGCTTTCTGATAAGGAAGAAGTTTGGCGAGTGCCTTTTCGCGTCCTGCGATACTATCAGAAAGGATCATTTCACGCATAGCCACGATCTTCTTGTCCTCGAAGAACATGTGCTCGGTACGAGTCAAACCAATACCCTTGGCACCAAACTGACGTGCAACCTGTGCATCGTGTGGAGTGTCTGCATTGGTACGAACCTGAAGTTTGGTGTATTTATCGCAAAGGTCCATGAGTTCTTTGAAGTCGCCACTCAGTTCTGCAGCCTTGGTAGGTACTTCGCCTGCATAAACCTGACCTGTGGTACCATTAAGTGAGATGTAGTCACCTTCTTTATATACGACTCCGTCAATCTCAACGGTCTTAGCATGATAATCAACATTGAGTGAACCTACACCTGATACACAGCATTTACCCATGCCACGTGCTACAACGGCAGCGTGAGAAGTCATACCGCCACGTGCTGTCAGGATGCCTTCTGCTGCAGACATACCAGCAAGGTCTTCTGGAGAGGTTTCAATACGTACAAGTACCACTTTGTGACCATCCTCATGCCATTCCTGTGCATCGTCGGCATGGAATACAATCTGTCCGCATGCTGCTCCTGGAGATGCAGGCAGACCCTGTGCAATAACTTTTGCTGTGGTAAGCGCTTTTTTGTCAAAGATGGGGTGAAGCAGTTCGTCGAGTTTCTGTGGCTCACAACGCATGATAGCGGTCTTCTCGTCGATTTTTCCTTCGTGAAGCAGGTCGATGGCAATCTTCACCATGGCAGCACCTGTACGTTTTCCGTTACGGGTCTGAAGGAACCAGAGTTTGCCCTCCTGTACGGTGAACTCCATATCCTGCATATCGCGATAGTGCTCTTCGAGTTTCTCCTGAATGCCGTTAAGCTGTGCGTAAATCTCCGGCATAGCTTCTTCCATTGAAGGATATTTAGCTACACGCTCTTCTTCTGAGATTCCTGCACGTTCTGCCCAACGCTGTGACCCCAGCTTTGTAATCTGCTGTGGTGTGCGGATACCAGCCACAACATCTTCACCCTGTGCATTAACGAGATACTCACCATTGAATACGTTTTCACCATTAGCGGCATCACGGCTGAAGCATACACCAGTAGCTGAAGTCTCACCCATATTACCGAATACCATGGCCATTACCGAAACAGCTGTACCCCACTCGTCTGGAATGCTTTCCATCTTACGATAGAGGATGGCACGTTCGTTCATCCATGAACGGAACACCGCACAAATAGCACCCCACAGCTGTTCAATAGGATTGTTTGGGAATACTTTGCCTGTACGTTCTTTGATAGCTGCTTTAAACAGCTGAACGAGTTTCTTCAACTCATCCACAGAAAGGTCTTTGTCGAGTTTCACACCACGCTCAGCCTTCACTTGTTCGATAATCTCCTCAAACGGATCGATATCCTCTTTATTCACAGGTTTCATTTCGAGTACGACGTCGCCATACATCTGTACGAAACGGCGATATGAGTCATAAACGAAGTGAGGGTTGTTTGTCTTCTTTACCAATCCTTCTGCCACCTCGTCGTTAAGACCAAGGTTCAGGATGGTATCCATCATACCAGGCATGGAAGCACGTGCTCCAGAACGAACAGACACGAGCAATGGATTTTCTTTGTCTCCGAACTTAGAGTTCATCAGTTCCTCGATGTGCTTGACAGCAGCCATGACATCATCGTTAAGCAACTGCATGATTTTCTCTTGTCCTACCTGATAGTATTCGTTGCAACAGTCAGTAGTAATGGTGAATCCTGGAGGCACAGGCACTCCAATAAGGTTCATTTCGGCAAGGTTGGCACCCTTACCACCAAGTTGTTCACGCATTTTTGCATTACCTTCAGCTTTTCCATTACCAAAGGTATAAACTCTTTTTTGGCTCATAAGTTAGCTTTGATGTTTGTTTATTAATTATTGTTATTGATTTTTCTATTCGGCAAAGATAACATATTTCCTTGTATTATGCAAGAAAAGAGTAAATTTTTTCATCTTTTCTTAAAATAAGTCATTCATAACAGCTTCCTAAATGACAGAGGTTGCAAAAATAAACAAACTGTAGCTTACATATATATATTTATATAGGAAGTGACTCCCATTATACTCCCATTATTTGAGTATTTAGGAGAGACTTATTGAAGAGGTAAGCATAGGATAGTATTTACCCGAAGACATTTCCAAAACATCCCGAAAAGGAATAAAGTGTCATAAGTTCACGAAACACAAACAGGGGCGATCATTCAAAAGATGCCCCTGTCTGTATTTTATTGTAATAATCAAAATGTATGATTACAATATTATGCTTCTTCTTTCAACAACGGTACTAAGAAACTGAAGGTAGAGCCTTCTCCTAAGGTTGATTCCACCATCACGTCGCCACCATTCTTGCGAGCGAAGTCTGCACAAAGCTGAAGTCCAAGTCCAGAACCTTCCTCACCACCTGTACCATAAGTGGTTTCTCCTTTATGGAACAAGGTATCAATACGTTCTGGAGCAATTCCGACACCATGGTCGCGAACGCTGATTTTGGCGAACTCGCCCGACTTCTTGTAATATACCTCGATTCCCTTGCCTTCTGGGGTAAACTTAATAGCGTTTGAAATGAAGTTGCGCACCACAGTTTTCATCATATCGTTGTCGGCACGTACTTTCAGATGCTCCTCAGAAGGAATATACTGAAGTTTGATCTTCTTCATCTCAGCAATCATCGTGAAGATATCAACCACACCAGGAACGATGTCGTCGAGCTCAAGATTCTGATAAGCCACTTCAAGGCGTCCTGTCTGACTCTTGGTCCACTTCAACAGGTTGTCAAGCAAGTCATGAGTCTCTTCTGATTCACGATTGGCCTTATCGAGCAAACCAAAGATCTCTTCGCCCACCATATCCGGCGTCACCACGTTGACACAGAGGTTAAGTACCATACGGATGGATGCCATAGGCGAACGCAAGTCGTGTGCGATTACAGAATACATCTTATCACGGTTAGAAATGATCCGCTTGAGCTTTTCATTTTGCTCTATAATATAGCGTTTGGCTGCCACCAATGAGATCTGGTGCATGACGCGCATGATCAGTTCTTCCTTATTGAAAGGCTTCGTCAAGAAGTCATGAGCTCCAACTTGGAATCCATGTACAAGATCACTTGGGCTATTGAGAGCCGTCAGAAATATAATAGGTATATCTGCTGTCAGGGGATCTTTTTTCAATATAACCGCCGTGTCAAATCCGTTGAGTTCGGGCATCATTACATCGAGCAATATCAAGTCAGGATGTTCGCTACGTGCCACTTCTACACATTGATGGCCGTTAGACGCTGTGCATATTTGAAACTTCTCATTGGTCAGAAGAATCTTCAATAGCAACACGTTACTCGTCACATCATCGACAATAAGTATCTTATAGTCACTTCGGTTTATTTTAGATTCAAGTATGTCACCAAGTTCCATAGTTTTATAATCTTTAAGAGTTTTGACTGTGCAAATATAGTAAACATTTGGCAACCTGCCAAATGTTTACATAATTATTTTTGTCAATACTCTCTCCAAGACTTGATTCCTATATTGTCTAACGATACCGTACAGAACGCCTGGATAAAAGCAGAAGCCAATCGACTGTTGGTAATGAGCGGCACGTTGAGATCGATGGAGGCACGACGGATGAGGTAACCATTACTCAGTTCTCCTTCGGTCAGATTTTTGGGGATATTGACTACCATATCCACCTTGTGGTCATGGAGGAGTGTAAGAGCCTGTGGCTGTTTGTCTGACTCGCTGGGCCAATAGACAGTCGTGTTTTCTATACCGTTTTCTGTCAGATAGCGTGATGTTCCACCTGTAGCATAGAGTTTGTAGCCATGATCTACTAACATACGGGCAGCATCAATCATTTCTGCTTTCTGTTTAGGTGTACCTGTAGATAAGAGGACTGTCTTTTTCGGAATGCGATGTCCCACGCTCAGCATGGCTTTCAGCAAAGCCGTAGATGTATTGTCACCCAAGCATCCCACCTCACCTGTTGAAGCCATATCAACGCCAAGTACAGGATCAGCTTTCTGCAATCTGTTGAAAGAGAACTGACTGGCTTTGATACCTACATAATCGAGGTCGAAAAGGTTTTTATGAGGTTTCTCAACAGGAAGACCAAGCATTACTTTAGTGGCAAGCTCAATCAAGTTGATTTTCAACACCTTTGACACAAACGGGAAGGAGCGTGAGGCACGCAAGTTACATTCAATCACGAGAATGTCATTATCACGTGCCATGAACTGAATATTGAACGGTCCGTTGATATGAAGTGCTTTGGCAATCTGGCGACTGATGCGCTTGATGCGGCGAACTGTTTCTACATAAAGTTTCTGTGGAGGGAACTGAATCGTAGCATCTCCAGAATGGACGCCAGCAAACTCGATATGTTCTGAAATGGCATAGGCAAATATTTCGCCATCTTTAGCAACAGCATCCATTTCTATTTCCTTGGCATGTTCGATAAACTTGGAAACAACCACAGGGTGGTCTTCGCTCACATTTGCAGCCAACTGGAGGAAGCGCTCAAGTTCTTCACGATTGGAACAAACATTCATGGCAGCTCCACTCAACACATACGATGGGCGCACGAGAACTGGGAATCCTACCCTATCCACAAAGCGGTCTATGTCATCCATCGAGGTCAAAGCGCTCCATTCAGGTTGGTTGACTCCGAGTTCGTTGAGCATCTGTGAGAACTTTGCACGATCTTCTGCTCCGTCAATATCGATGGCAGACGTACCCAGAATCGGCACGTGCTGTTCTGCCAAAGGCATGGCAAGATTATTAGGAATCTGTCCACCAGTCGATACGATGACACCATGAGGCTGCTCGAGGTCAATAATATCCATGACGCGTTCGAAGGTCAGTTCGTCGAAATACAGACGGTCGCACATATCATAATCGGTAGAAACCGTTTCCGGATTATAATTGATCATGACACTTCTCCAACCTTCCTTGCGTATGGTATTAAGAGCCTGCACACCACACCAGTCGAACTCTACACTCGAACCGATGCGGTAAGCTCCTGAGCCAAGTACGATAATACTCTTTCCATCTTGTTCATATTGAATATCGCTTTCCACCCCACTATACGTCACATAAAGATAATTGGTCTGGGCAGGATATTCCGCAGCAAGCGTGTCTATCTGTTTAACCACGGGAACAATACCCATCGACTTACGTATCTTACGAACAGCAAGTACAGCCTCATGCATGTTGTTCATGGTTTCCTCAAGTCCGATGGCACGTGCAATTTGGAAATCGGTAAATCCATAGACTTTTGCCTCACGAAGTAAGGCCGCATCAAGTTTTTCTGCCGATGTACCATCATTATTTTTCAGGCCTTTCAACGCCTCGTCGATATCTATGATGTGTTTCAGTTTGTAGAGGAACCACTTATCGATACGGGTAAGTTCGTGAATACGGTCAATATCATATTGCGGAAGATGCATAGCCTTTGAAATGACGAAGATGCGCTTGTCTGTTGGTTCACGGAGGGCCGCGTCAACATCCTCAATCTTCAGTTCCTTGTTTTCCACGAAACCATGCATTCCCTGTCCTATCATGCGCAGTCCCTTCTGTATAGCCTCTTCAAAGGTACGTCCGATTGCCATGACCTCACCTACAGACTTCATAGATGATCCAAGTTCCTTGTCAACACCACGGAATTTGGACAAGTCCCAACGTGGAATTTTGCAGACCACATAGTCAAGGGCAGGTTCGAAGAATGCACTTGTCGTTTTGGTAACCGAATTATTGAGTTCAAAGAGTCCATAACCCATACCAAGTTTGGCAGCCACAAATGCCAAGGGATAACCAGTCGCTTTAGATGCCAAAGCAGAAGAACGACTCAGGCGTGCATTAACCTCAATCACTCGATAGTCTTCCGACTGTGGGTCGAAAGCGTATTGTACATTACATTCTCCAACAATTCCGATATGACGGATAATCTTGATGGCAAGGGCACGGAGTTTGTGATATTCTGAGTTTGTCAAGGTCTGAGAAGGAGCAACAACTATTGATTCACCCGTATGTATTCCCAGCGGGTCGAAGTTTTCCATATTGCAGACGGTAATGCAATTATCGTAACGGTCGCGCACCACCTCGTATTCAATCTCCTTCCAACCTTTGAGAGATTTCTCGACCAATACCTGTGGGGAGAAAGAGAACGCTTTTTCAGCCAGTTTATTGAGTTCTTCTTCATTATCGGCAAAACCAGAACCTAATCCGCCAAGTGCGTATGCTGCACGAAGAATGACAGGATAGCCCAATTCCGCAGCAGCTTTGCGTGTTTGTTCTATGTTTTCACAAGCCTCACTCTTAATAGTCTTTACGTTGATTTCATCGAGTTTCTCCACAAAGAGTTCGCGGTCTTCTGTATCCATAATGGCCTGTACGGGAGTTCCTAATACGCGTACGCCATATTTATCGAGCACTCCACTCTGATAGAGTTCTACGCCACAGTTCAACGCGGTCTGACCACCAAAAGAAAGCAGGATACCGTCTGGTCGTTCTTTTTCTATCACACGTTCAACAAAATAAGGTTGAACGGGTAAGAAGTATATTTCATCGGCTACCCCTTCTGACGTCTGTACGGTAGCAATATTCGGATTGATAAGTACGGTTTTCACCCCTTCCTCGCGTAATGCTTTAAGGGCCTGCGAACCAGAATAATCAAATTCTCCAGCTTCTCCGATTTTGAGCGCTCCACTTCCAAGGAGCAATACTTTTTTGATATTATCGTATTTCATTATTGTTCTTATTACATAAAAATGGTTTGATGGATTATAATGCCTCTACGAAGCGGTCGAACATAAACTCAGTATCGACTGGTCCAGAACAAGCCTCAGGATGGAACTGGCTGCTAAACCAAGGGTTGGTCTGATGGCGAATGCCTTCATTAGAACCATCGTTCATATTGACAAAGAGTTCGCGCCACTCTTTCCCTAATGTGGAAGCATCAACAGCATAACCATGGTTCTGACTGGTCACATAACAATGGTTGGTACCTACTTCGCGAACTGGTTGGTTGTGGCTGCGATGACCATATTTCAACTTATAGATTGAGGCGCCACCCGCCTTGGCCAACAATTGATTTCCCATACATATTCCACATATTGGTTTGCGGCTAACAGACATCTGCTTACGGATAATATCGACGGCATCTCCACACATGTCAGGGTCGCCAGGTCCGTTAGCCAAAAAGAGTCCATCAAATTCCATTCCAGTATAATCGTAATTCCAGGGCACCCGAATAACTTCCACTCCACGATTGATCAGACAACGAATGATATTGGCTTTCACTCCACAATCGACGAGTACCACTTTTCGTCCTGCGCCTTCATTATATCTAATAATCTCCTTACAGGAAACACGATCCACGAAATTCACACCTTCATAATCGGCTTCTGGAATATTGTCAGGTTCGTCATCCATGAGTATTTTACCCATCATCACACCATGTTCACGAAGAACCTTTGTCAATTGTCGGGTGTCAATACCTGTAATACCAGGTACTTTTTCTCTTTTCAACCAGTCGGCAAGACTTTCGTTAGCATTCCAATGGGAATATTGCTCACTATAATCGCTTACGATAATAGCAGATGCATAGATACGGTTGCTTTCCATGAAGGTCGGTAGGCCATTCTTTTCGAAAGAAAACCGAGGTACTCCATAATTTCCAACCAGCGGATATGTAAGCGTCATGAGTTGTCCGGCATAAGATGGGTCTGTTAATGACTCGGGGTAGCCCATCATAGCCGTGTTGAACACGACTTCTCCTGCTACTGGTGCATCATAGCCGAATGATTTTCCTTTGAATTGCGTTCCGTCTTCCAGAACAAGTGTTACGTCTTTCATTATTTATTATTTTGTTTCCTGATTATATACATTTTCTATATAGTTCACGAATGCCTCGAGGCAGAGTCTTGTACCTCCTGGCGTTGGATAGTCGCCTGTAAAATACCAATCGCCATGATGATTGGGACAAGCTTTATGAAGGCCTTCTATGCTTTGGAATACCAGTTCTATAGGTGTTTCCACATCAGCAGGACACAACATTTCAACCATCTTAACGTTGAGTTCTTCTACGGTAAACGGACGATAGAGTTCCTTGACAGCACACTCCATGCTTCCGTCGTTTTTCTGAAGTTCGTCTTTACACTTTCGATAAACCGTATCTATGAGAGACTCCATATGTCTGTCTTTCAACAGTTGGATGCACGCACGGAAGGCGCAAAATTCCTCAAGGCGCGCCATGTCGATACCATAATAGTCTGGATAACGAATCTGTGGAGCGCTACTAACGATAACGATTTTCTTGGGTTGAAGTCGCGCGAGTATTTTTATGATGCTTTCCTTCAGGGTTGTTCCTCGCACAATAGAATCATCGATAATGACGAGATTGTCGCGTTGAGGCTCCAGAATCCCATAGGTTACATCATAGACATGTGAAGCCAAGTCGTTACGAGAATTTCCTTCGGTAATGAAGGTTCTCAATTTAATATCTTTCCATGCCGCCTTTTCCGAGCGCACGTAATCTTTAAGGATATCCTCCAATTCCTCTGGAGTAGGTATGTGGCCAAGATTCGAGATACGCTCTATCTTGCGTTGGTTGATATACTGTTTGAAACCACGCAACATACCATAGTATGCCACTTCTGCGGTATTGGGGATAAATGAGAATACCGTATGATGGACATCCTTATCGATAGCCTTGAGAATGCTACCGGTCAATTGTTCTCCTAAGAGAAGTCGTTCTTTGTAAATATCCTCATCATTACCGCGGCTGAAATAAATACGTTCAAACGAACATGCTTTATCTCCGCGTTGAGGAATTATTTGCCGTACATCCACCTTACCCTTCTGATTGACAAGTAAAGCCTGTCCGGCTTTGAGTTCGCAGACGGCATCCGAAGAAATATCAAAGGTGGTTTGCAATACAGGCCGTTCACTTGCTAAAGCCACGACTTCATCGTCACGATAGTAAAATGCCGGTCTGATTCCCCACGGATCTCTCATGGCAAACATTTCGCCACTTCCTGTCAATCCACACACAACATATCCTCCATCAAAGTCGGGCATCGTGGTTTGAAGGACATTACTCATTTCTACGTGTTGATCGATATAATCGGTAATATCGCGTCCTTCCAACCCTTGGCGTTGAGCTTCTACGAAGTTACGCTCCACTTCTCGGTCAAGGCGATGGCCCATCCATTCCAGCATGATATAGGAGTCTGAATAGATGCGTGGACATTGTCCCTGTGCTGTAATTTTCTGAAACACATGGTCAATATTTGTCATATTGAAATTACCACAAATACAGAGATTCTTCGCCTTCCAGTTGTTTCGTCGCAGGAATGGATGAACATAAGTCAGTCCTGACTTTCCTGTAGTGGAATAGCGAAGATGGCCCATATAAAGTTCTCCAACCATGTCTTGTTTTACGCGCGAGAAAATTTCTGTGATAGCGTCTTTACCTTCAGCCTTTTCACGAAACATATATTCGTTTCCGGGCTCAGTATTTAGTTTTACCGTAGCAAAACCTGCGCCTTCTTGTCCGCGGTTGTGCTGTTTCTCCATCATCAGATAGAGTTTGTTGAAACCATACGCCCATGTGCCATACTTCTTCTCGTAGTATTCCAACGGCTTAAGTAGCCTGATCATGGCCACACCACATTCGTGCTTGAGTTCTTCCACGTTTTTGTCTCCTTTGTTTATTTGTGTTTGTATTGTCTGTTCTTCTCTCTTTTCACTACGTCGCAAAAAAAGTCGGTAACTGTTGAAATCATTCAACGGTTACCGACTTTGCGAGATTACGGGGTTGGTCAACATCAAGACCTTTACATACTGCAACATGATACGCCAGCAATTGCAAGGGTATTGTTGTCAATAACGGTTCAAGACATTCGATGGTGTCTGGCAGTTCGATGACTTCATCAGCAATTTTGCTGATAGTATTGTCGTCGTGACTGACAATAGCGATAACCTTTCCCTTACGAGCTTTTACTTCCTGGATATTGGATAATACTTTCTCGTACATGGCATTATGTGTTGCGATGACCACCACAGGCATGTCTGAGTCAATCAAGGCAATCGGACCATGTTTCATTTCTGCAGCCGGATAACCTTCTGCATGAATATAGGAAATTTCCTTCAGTTTCAAGGCTCCTTCAAGGGCAACCGGATAACTGAATCCACGTCCGAGATATAAGAAGTTTCGTGCATAGGTGAATGTACGACTTAAATCTGCGATACGGTCGTTAAGTTGAAGTACTGTTTTTATCTTGTTGGGGATTTCGTGGAATTCTTTCACCACATGCATGTAATTCTCCGTGGAGATTGTTCCTTTTTCTTTTGCCAAAGCAAGAGCCAGCATGGTCAATACGGTAACCTGTCCGGTAAAGGCTTTAGTAGAAGCGACTCCGATCTCTGGTCCTACGTGAATATATGAACCGGTATCTGTGGCACGGGGAATACTTGATCCGATGGCATTACATATTCCATAAATAAATGCGCCGTGCTCTTTGGCAAGTTGTATGGCGGCAAGGGTGTCTGCGGTCTCACCGCTTTGTGAGATGGCAATTACCACGTCTTTTGACGTAATAACGGGATTACGATATCTGAATTCTGACGCATATTCCACTTCTACAGGAATGCGACAGAGTTGTTCTATCATTTGTTTGCCTATCAATCCTGCGTGCCACGATGTACCACAGGCTACGATGATGAAGCGATTGGCATCAAGCAGTTGTTTCTTATAATCGATTACTGCCGAGAGTACTACGTTGTCGGTATCCACGTTGACGCGTCCTCGCATACAGTTGGTCAGACATTCGGGCTGCTCAAAGATTTCCTTAAGCATGAAGTGTGGGAATCCACCTTTTTCAAGTTGTCCAAGGTTAATATCCACCTTTTTCACCTTGAGTTGCTGTTCCTCTCCAAAAATACTTACCACTTTGAGTTCTTCTCCGCGACGGATCACGGCGATATTTCCATCTTCGAGATAGACGACCTTGTCGGTATATTCCACCAGTGGTGTTGCGTCTGAACCTAAGAAGAATTCGTCTTTACCTATTCCGACCACAAGTGGACTCTGCTTACGGGCAGCAATAATCTGATTGGGTTCGCGTTTGTCGATAATGGCAATTGCATAGGCGCCAATGACCTGGAAGAGGGCTACCTGTACGGCTGTGAGAAGATCGACATCCTTATGCACCATAATATACTCTACCAGTTGCACGAGTACTTCTGTATCCGTATCAGAACGAAACTCTACGCCTTTGGATTGAAGTTTACGCTTCAAGTCTGCGTAGTTTTCTATAATACCATTATGTATAATTGCGAGATTCTTTGATTCAGAATAGTGAGGGTGTGCATTTGCGGCAGATGGTTCTCCGTGGGTAGCCCATCGGGTATGAGCAATACCTACTGTTCCGCTTACATCCTTGTCTTTGCAATATTCCTCCAGGTTATCGACCTTGCCTTTTGTCTTACAGACATTAAGGTTGCCATTATCATTGATAAGGGCAACACCGGCAGAATCATAACCACGGTATTCAAGACGTCGCAAGCCTTTTATCAAGATGGGATAGGCTTGTTTGTTGCCTATGTATCCTACTATTCCACACATATATTTCCTCGTTTATAAAGTTTGTGTTCGCTATTTCGGGTGCAAAGATAAAAAAAAATCGGCTATCATGTGCAACGATAGCCGATTTTTTTATTAATAGAATTTGAAATATCTTCTTGCGTTGTTGTAAGAGATGTCTTCTACCATCTTTCCGAGCAACTCGCGATCGTCGGGAAGAAGTCCCTTTTCTACGTCATTTCCGAGCATATTGCAAAGGATACGACGGAAATATTCGTGACGTGGATAGCTGAGGAACGAACGGCTGTCGGTAAGCATTCCAACGAAACGGCTGAGAAGGCCAAGTACCGAGAGTGCGTTCATCTGGCGCTCCATACCATCTTTCTGATCGTTGAACCACCATCCTGAACCAAACTGGATTTTTCCAGGTTCTCCGCCTTGGAAGTTACCGAGCATAGTAGCGATTACTTCGTTGGCGCAAGGATTCAACGTATATAATATGGTACGTGTGAGCTTATCTTCCATGTTGAGCTTGTTAAGGAACTTCGACATGGCCTTAGCGGTATTGAATTCGCCGATAGAGTCGAAACCGGTATCAGGACCGAGAGCATTATACATCTTCGTGTTGTTGTCGCGGATTGCTCCGTAGTGGAACTGTTGGGTCCAGTCTGCATCAGCATCCATTTCTGCCATAATGGTCAGGAAACAGTTTTTGTACTGACGAGTCTCTAAGGCAGAGAGCTGCTGACCACGAAGTGCCTTTTCGAAAATCACTTCAATCTGTGAATCTGTATATTCCTCATCATAGAATTCTTCAATTCCATGGTCTGAGAGTTTACAGCCATTGGCACTGAAGAAATCGTGACGTTTCTTAAGAGCGTCAACCATATCGGCAAACTTGGTAATGGTTACTCCGCTAACCTCTTCGAGCTGATGAACATAAGCGCCAAAACCAGGTTTTTCGATATTCATGGCCTTGTCAGGACGCCATGCTGGAATCATCATGGGATCATCGGCTGCCTTGCTCTTTGCATATTCGATGTGGTTGTGAAGGTCATCAACGGGATCATCGGTAGTACATACGCACTCCACATTATAGTGCTTCATGAGGCCACGTGCAGAGAACTCAGGCTGTTTGAGCTTCTCATTACACTCGTCGAAAATCTCACGTGCGGTCTTTGGAGACAGAAGTTTTTCGATTCCAAAAGCGGTTTTCAACTCAAGGTGTGTCCAGTGGTAAAGTGGGTTGCGAAGAGTATAGGGAACGGTCTCAGCCCATTTCTCAAATTTTTCCCAATCGCTGGTGTCCTTTCCTGTACAATAGCGCTCATCCACGCCATTTGTACGCATTGCACGCCATTTGTAGTGGTCACCACCGAGCCAAAGTTCAGTAATACTGTTGAATTTGTGATCCTTGGCTACCATCTCTGGAATCAGATGGCAATGGTAGTCGATGATTGGCATTTTGGACGCATGATTGTGGAAGAGGTCCTGAGCCACTTCGTTGTCAAGAACGAAGTTTTTGTCATTGAATTGCTTCATTTCTTATTGTTTTAGTTTGATTCGTTTTAATTTTAACCTTGCAAAGGTAGCATTTTTTTTTGTTTTATAAAATATTATATATTAAAATATTGTCTTTTTTTACGTAAACGATGACGGAAAGACAACCTAAGATTTACGTTTTTCCATTTACTTATCCTCTCTTCTTCCCCTTCATCTCCCATCCTTCTCCCATCCTTCTCCCATCCTTCTCCCATCAAGTTCGCATGATTGTGGAAAGATAATGGGACTTAATTGGGACTTAATTGGGACTTAATTGGGACTATTACATAAACTTCCATATTCATAAATCCCGAACCCATCCCGAAGGCTTCCCGAAGCCGAGAGCAGAGCCCAAAAAACAGTAATAATTTCTCAATAACACGACTTATTTTTACGAAAGTTTAGTTACAATTCTTCCACTTCTTGCTCCACCATTCTTCCTTCATTATTTCCAAACCATTTGAGATTTTTCCGAGTTTTCCCACGTTCCTATGTTTGTTTTTGCTGATTTTCAACTAAGAACCACATAGAATAGCGAAAAAAGCCGTATTTTTCTTTGTAATTCGATTGATTTGCAGTAACTTTGCAAGAAATATATATTTTAAATAAAGAGAAAAGAAGAAATGATTACAGTCACAAACTTGGCTATTCAGTTTGGAAAGAAGACGCTCTACAAAGACGTCAACATGAAATTTACCAATGGGAACATTTACGGCATTATCGGTGCCAATGGTGCAGGAAAATCTACATATCTTCGAGCTATCAGCGGAGAACTTGAACCCAACAAGGGCACTATCGAACAAGGACCGGGCGAGCGTATGTCTGTGCTCGAGCAGGACCACTTCAAATACGATGCATTCTCGGTAATGGATACCGTCCTTATGGGACACCAGCCACTTTGGCAGAACATGAAAGAACGTGAAGCACTCTATGCGAAAGACGAAATGACAGAAGAGGATGGAAACCGTGCCGCAGAACTGGAAATGGCTTTCGCCGAAATGAATGGCTGGGAAGCAGAAAGCGAAGCCGCACAACTCTTGCAAAACCTTGGTGTGGCAGACTCACAGCACTACAAGCAGATGGAAGAAATATCAAACAACGAGAAGGTGCGCGTCATGCTGGCCAAAGCACTTTTCGGACACCCCGACAACCTCCTGCTCGACGAGCCGACCAACGACCTCGACCTCGATACCGTACAATGGCTGGAAGAATATCTTTCAAACCTTGAACAATGCGTATTGGTAGTCAGCCACGACCGTCACTTCCTCGATGCCGTTTCCACCCAGACCGTCGATATCGACTTTGGAAAGATTACACTTTTCTCAGGAAACTATTCTTTCTGGTATGAATCAAGCCAATTGGCACTCCGTCAGGCTCAGAACCAGAAAATGAAAAACGAAGAAAAAAGAAAGCAGTTGGAAGAGTTTATCCGCCGATTCTCTGCCAATGTGGCAAAGTCAAAGCAAACAACATCACGAAAAAAGATGTTGGAGAAACTTAACGTGGAAGAAATTCGTCCGTCAAGCCGCAAATATCCAGGAATCATATTCACTATGGACCGCGAACCTGGAACACAAATCCTCGAAGTAGAAGGACTCAAGGCTGTTGACACAGACGGAACCGTACTCTTTGACAATGTTAACTTCACCATCGAAAAGGGACAAAAGACCGTATTCCTGTCACACAACCCCAAAGCCATGACTGCTCTCTTCGAAATCATCAACGACAACAGAAAAGCCGATGCAGGAACATACAAATGGGGCGTTACCATTACAACAGCATATCTGCCGTTGGACAACACCTCTTTCTTCGAATCCGATATGAATCTCGTGGAATGGCTCTCACAATGGGGAAAAGGTAACGAAGTGACTATGAAGTCGTTCCTCGGAAGAATGCTCTTCAAAGAAGAAGATGTGCTCAAGCATGTCAACGTACTCTCAGGAGGTGAGAAAATGCGCTGTATGATTGCACGTATGCAATTAAAAAATGCCAACTGCCTCATCCTCGACACACCAACCAACCACCTCGATCTGGAGTCTATTCAGGCATTCAACAATAACCTTGTCAACTTCAAGGGCAATATTCTCTTTTCTTCACACGACCACGAATTCATCAATACCGTTGCCGACAGAATCATTGAGCTCACACCAAAAGGAACGATTGACAAACTGACAACCTATGATGACTACATTTATGATGAGGCCATCAAGGAACAACGCGCGTCTATGTATGAGTAAATGAAAACATGGCACAGAATTTGCATGTTCCTTAAGAAACAAATAAAAACATTATGAAAGAGAATAAAGAAGAGCAAATAAATTGCGAAGAACAGGAAATGAATAAAGAGGAGGAATGCACACAGCAAGAATCCGCTCAGCAAGAATCTGCTGATAACACACAGCAGGCAGAAAACGAAAATCCTGAAGAAGAAGAAAAGGATCCGCTGGCTGCTGCGCAAGAGGAAATCGAACAACTCAAAGACCAAGTATTGAGAAAGGCTGCGGAATTTGAAAACCTCCGCAAGCGCACCATCAAGGAAAAAGCAGAACTCATACTCAACGGAGGCGAGAAGGCAATTGTCACTATTCTGCCCATCATCGACGATATGGAGCGAGCTATTGAGAATGGCACCAAGACGGACGATCCTAAAGTGCTCAGAGAAGGCATGGAAATCATCTATCATAAATGTATCAAAGCATTGGAGTCGCTCGGAGTGAAGACCATCGACACAACAGACGCAGACTTCGATACCGACGAACATGAAGCAGTTGCCATGGTACCTGGTATGGGCGACGATAAAAAAGGAAAAGTCATCGATTGCATCCAAACAGGATACAAACTCAACGACAAAGTCATTCGCCATGCCAAAGTGGCAGTTGGACAATAAAGATTCATAGAATCAATAAAAACTAAGACAACACAATTATGGCAAAGAGAGACTATTATGAAGTTCTGGGCATTGACAAAAATGCCACAGAAGACCAAATAAAGAAGGCCTACCGCACCATCGCCATCAAATACCACCCTGACAGAAACCCCGGCGACAAAGAAGCCGAGGAGAAATTCAAGGAGGCGGCTGAAGCGTATGATGTGCTACACGACCCTCAAAAACGTCAGCAATACGACCAATTCGGATTCAACGGACCACAAGGTGCGGGAGGATTCGGAGGATTCGGCGGACAAAGTATGAACATGGACGATATCTTCTCTATGTTCGGCGACATCTTCGGAGGTGGCGGAGGATTCGGAGGATTCGGCGGAAGCAGAAGAAGTGCCGGACCCAAAGAACATCGAGGAAGTGACCTTCGCCTGAAAGTCAAACTCACCTTGGAAGAAATCGCCACAGGAGTGACCAAGAAGTTCAAAGTGCGCAAAGACGTGCCTTGCTCACATTGCCACGGAACTGGATCAGAAGACGGCAGCGGCACAGAAAACTGCCCCACATGTCATGGTTCGGGAGTAATCACCCATACCACACAAAGTCTTTTCGGCATGATGCAGACACAAGGTGTTTGTCCTACATGCGGCGGAACTGGCCGTGTCATCAAGAACAAATGCAAATATTGTGGCGGTACTGGCGTAGAGAAAGGTGAAGAAGTAGTTGAAATCAACATCCCTGCAGGAGTCGCACAGGGCATGATCGTCAACGTTCCCGGCAAGGGTAATGCCGGACACAACAAAGGAACTAACGGAAACATTCAAGTATATGTGGAAGAAATCGAACACGACACCTTCATACGAGACGATAACGACCTCATATACAACCTATTGCTCGATTTCCCAACAGCATCACTTGGAGGTGAAGTGGAGATTCCGACCATCTACGGAACACGCCTGAGAGTGAAAATCGAACCAGGCACACAACCTGGCAAGACTCTCCGTCTGCGCGGTAAAGGCCTTCCTTCCGTACAGGGTTATGGACGTGGCACAGGAGACCTCGTTGTCAACATCAGCGTTTATGTGCCAAAGACACTCAGCAGCGATGAAAAGAAAGCAATAGAAAGCTTCAAAAGTAGCGACAACTTCAAAGGTGACGCTTCAACCAAGCGGTCTATCTTCCAACGCTTCAAGAATTATTTCAACTGATTCTGTTTCAAAAACACATAAAAAAAGTATAGTCCATGACCTATCAGGAAACTTGCGAATACCTATTCAGCAGAACCACAGCTTTCGAAACTCAAGGAAAGAGTGGCTACAAAGAAGGATTAGAAAACACGCTGGCGCTGGACGAACATTTCGGTCATCCACACCAAAAGTATCTCACCATCCATGTGGCAGGTACCAACGGCAAAGGTTCCGTTTCTAATATGCTCTCTGCAGCACTACAAAGCTGCGGATACAGAGTAGGACTATACACCTCTCCACATCTCGTCGATTTCAGAGAAAGAATTCGTGTCAACGGCGAGATGATTCCAGAGGACTATGTGATGAATTTCGTTGAAGACGAAAGAAATTTCTGGGAGCCATTGTCGCCGTCATTCTTTGAAGTGACGACGGCAATGGCTTTTAAGTATTTCGCAGAACAAAATGTTGATATTGCAATTATTGAAGTAGGGCTTGGGGGACGACTCGATTGTACCAACATCATCCACCCTATCCTATCCATCATCACCAATATCAGTCTGGATCATACAGAATTCTTAGGAAACACCATCGCAGAAATAGCACGAGAGAAAGCAGGCATCATCAAACATGCCACAACGGTCATCATCGGAGAAAACCAAAACGAGACACGACCTGTCTTCGAAGAAAAGGCACAGGAAATGGAAGCACCCATCATCTTTGCCGAAGACGACAATTTCATCAAAAGTGCAGAAATAACTGACCAAGGCGACATCAAATGCGAAACAGCCAAATACGGAAACGTATTTTGCGATCTCGGAGGAATCTACCAACCCAAGAATATCAATACCGCATTACACGCCCTTCAGATTCTTGAAGACAAAGGCTATCTGATCATTGACAAAGACGCAACAAGCGGAAATGTGCTCAAAGCATTCGACAACGTCAAGAAGCTCACAGGATTGGCTGGAAGATGGCAAACAATAAGTTCGTCACCACATGTAATTTGCGACACAGGACATAATCCTGGCGGTTGGCACTTCATCAGCCAACAGCTAAACCATGTGATTGCCCATTGCCACCAATTACATATTATATTTGGAATGGTCGACGACAAAGATGTAGATGCAATACTTCAGATGCTTCCAAAAGAGGCAATCTACTATTTTACTAAAGCCAAAACAAAACGAGCACTCAACGAGCAGATTATTTTCGCGTTGGCACAGAAGTACCAACTGAAAGGAAAGACGTATTTATCTGTAAGTGAGGCATATCACGAAGCAGAGAAAGCTGCAGGAAACAACGATGTGATATTTGTTGGAGGCAGTAACTATATCGTCGGAGAATTGCTCAAAGATGGCATTTAGTTGTTTTTAACATTCCTTTTGCTCAATTTTTCGCCATTAAATTTGTTAAACTCACTTTTTTTTGGTTACTTTGCAATATAATTTAGTAACTAAAAACAACTGATTATGGCGAACACAACGGAAAACGTTAATTTGTGTGGTTTGAATCGCAAAGATTTTCAAACCACAGTAAACGGGAAAAAAACAGATTTATATATCCTACGCAACCGCAAAGGATACGAAGTAGCAGTAACCAATTTCGGTGGAGCAATTGTGGCCATCATGGTTCCAGATAAAGACGGAAAAGTAGCAAACGTCATTCAGGGACATGACAACATCCAAGATGTTATCAATAGCCCAGAGCCTTTCCTCTCAACCCTTATCGGACGCTACGGAAACCGTATTTGCAAAGGTACCTACACCCTCAACGGTAAAGAATACCAGCTTGCTCTCAACGATGGTCCTAACCATCTGCACGGCGGTCCTACAGGTTTCCACTCTCGCATTTGGGATGCCAAGCAAATGGGACCTCGCGCCTTGGCTTTATCATACATCTCATCGTATGGAGAGGAAGGATTCTCTGGTGAATGTCGCATCAACGTGGAATATACTTTCACAGACAACAATGAACTGGTTATTGAATATCTTGCCACAACCAACAAGAAGACCATCATCAACCTGACTCACCACGCATTTTTCTCATTGGCAGGAATTGCCAACCCCACACCTGCCGTTGACAACGTAGAATTACAGCTCAACGCAGATTTCTATCTTCCTATTGATAAGGTATCAATCCCTACTGGCGAAATTCTTAAGGTCGAAGGAACTCCATTCGATTTCCGCACGCCAAAGCCAATCGGTCAGGATATCAACGCCGACAACGAGCAACTGAAAAACGGATCTGGTTACGACCACAACTACGTTCTTAATAAAAAGGAAGAAGGAGAACTCAGTTTTGCTGCTAAACTAAAAGAGCCTAATAGCGGTCGTACCATGGAGGTTTATACCACAGAACCAGGACTCCAACTCTATACAGGTAATTTCGAATCAGGAATCTCTGGAACTCACGGTTCAACTTATCCTTGGCGTAGTGCTGTTTGTCTTGAAGCACAACACTTCCCCGATACTCCAAATCGTCCTTACTTCCCTTCTGTAGTACTCCGACCAGGTGAACAGTACAAGCAGAAAACCATCTATAAGTTTGGAGCAGAAAAATAATATAAAACAACAAAAAGAGTGGCTGATAGCTATCAGCCACCCATTTTGTGTATAATAGCTATCTTTGTATAACAGAAAAAATCAAAACATAGAATTATAATACACAATTCTTATTGTTCTATAATCGAAAACACATTTTTCGTAATTACTAACAACATTAAAATCCTATAAAACCAATGTCACAAACAAACAAAAACCAGAAGAACCTTGTGGCTATCATCACAATGTTCTTCATCTTTGCCATGATTAGCTTTGTAACAAACATGGCAGCTCCCTTCGGAAACATTTGGGGTATGTCATACAACTGGGCAGGTATGGCCGGCAACCTCATGAATTTTACTGCCTACCTCATCATGGGTATTCCTGCCGGAAACATGCTCATCAAGTACGGATACAAAAAGACCGCGCTCATCGCACTTATTATTGGTGCAATAGGTCTGGGTGTTCAGCTGCTCTCTGGCGTAGTCAACAATATCTTTGTTTACCTACTCGGTGCTCTTATCTGCGGATTCTGCGTATGTATGCTCAACACCGTAGTAAACCCCATGCTTAACCTACTCGGTGGTGGCGGTAACACCGGAAATCAGCTCGTACAGGCAGGGGGTACCCTCAATTCTCTTTCTGCAACAGCAACTCCTATCCTCACTGGTTTCCTCGTAGGAACTTTAACAAAGGATTCTTTCCCCGATGTTGCACCACTCATCATCACAGGTATCGTAGTATTCTTGGCTGCCTTCTTCATCATTTCTGCCATCCAGATTAACGAACCTCAGGGCGACTTGAAGAATGTAACATACGAAAAATCACCTCTCGCTTTCCGCCATTGTCTCCTCGGTATCATCGCTATCTTCTTCTATGTAGGTATCGAGATTGCCACTCCTGGTATGATGAACCAATGGATTAGCCGTGAAGGAGGTTTTGAAGGTGCAGCAGCCGTTGCAGGATCATTGGCTGGTATCTACTGGTTTCTGATGCTCTGTGGCCGTCTGATCTCAACCGTTATCTCTGGTAAGGTTTCTACCCGTGCGCAGATGATTACCGTTTCTTCCGTAGGTATTGCACTTATTGTCGCTGCCATCTTCACAGGTGATGTGACCACAACACTCAATATCGACCTCAACATCATCAAGATTGAGAACGCTACAGTTCCTTTGTCTTGTGTATTCATTTTCCTCTGCGGTCTCTGCACCTCTGTTATGTGGGGCGGAATCTTCAACCTTTCAACAGAAGGACTTGGCAAATATACCGCTAAAGCATCAGGCCTGTTCATGGTCATGGTATTCGGTGGAGGTATGATGCCTTTCTTCCAGGACCTCGTACTCGTTCAACAGCTTGGAATCAGCTACCTCAATTCATATTGGCTGATCGTTGCCATGCTCGCCTACATCCTCTACTATGCGATCTGGGGATGCAAGAACGTAAACAAAGACATCAAAGTGGATTAAGACAACATGATTTGTCACGTTCCACATTATAAAAAGATACTTCAAACCTTTAAACAACAAGACTATGAACATCGAATCAGTAAGAACACGTTTTGCCAAGCATTTTGATGGCAAGGAAGGTAATGTTTATGCATCACCCGGACGTATCAATCTCATCGGTGAACACACCGACTATAATGGAGGATTTGTTTTTCCAGGAGCCGTAGATAAAGGTGTTGTTGCAGAAATGCGTGCAAACGGAACAGAAGATACCGTTATGGCTTATGCCATTGACTTGAAAGACCGCGTAGATTTCAAGCTCTCTGATCCCAATGGACCTAAAGCTAGCTGGGCACGTTATATTTACGGTATCGCATTGGAAATGAAAAAGCTCGGAGTACCTGTTAAAGGATTCAATATCGCATTCTCAGGCGATGTTCCCTTGGGTGCAGGTATGTCATCTTCTGCTGCCATGGAGAGTTGCTTTGCCTGTGGTCTCAACGACATCTTCGGTGATAACAAGGTAAGCCAATGGGATATGGTATTGGCAGGGCAAGCTACAGAACACAACTACTGTGGTGTGAAATGCGGTATCATGGACCAGTTTGCTTCTGTATTCGGAAAAGCAGGTTGTCTGATGCGTCTCGACTGCCGTTCTCGCGAATTTGAATATTTCCCATTCAAACCGGATGGCTACCGTTTGGTATTGCTCGATTCTGTTGTAAAACACCAGTTGGCAGGATCTCCTTACAACGACCGCCGCAATTCTTGTGAAAATGTTGTTCGCCATATTGCTGCCAAACATCCAGAAGGAAAGTTTGAAACACTTCGCGACTGCACATGGGAACAACTTGAAGAAGTCAAAGCCGAAGTGGGCGAAGAAGACTACAAGCGTGCTAAATTCGTGTTGGGCGAAAAAGACCGTGTACTTGCCGTTTGCGATGCTCTGAACGAAGGCGACTATGAAAAAGTTGGCGAGTTGATGTACAAGACTCACGAAGGTCTGTCAAGAGACTATGAGGTTTCTTGTGAAGAACTCGATTTCCTCAACGATCTTGCCAAGGAATGTGGAGTTACCGGTTCACGTATCATGGGTGGCGGTTTCGGAGGTTGCACCATCAACCTTGTCCGCAACGACCTCTACAGCCAGTTTATCGCCACAGCAAAAGAGAAGTTTAATGCCAAATACGGCCACGAACCAAAAGTCTATGATGTTGTCATCGGCGATGGTTCACGTAAGATTTGCTAATCAGAACCAGCTATTTAAAGTGTATTCCGGTCTGAAAAACAACCCTTTAATACACGTATAGAATAGCGCGTTTTATTTCTCTATAAAACGGAAATGAATATCAATTTCATTTCCGTTTTTTTATGCTATGTAACAAGAAACTATAAAAAATAGTGTAAGCACAACACTTTTCTCCGTAATATCTTTGTCAATTCAGAAAATAGTCGTAACTTAGCACGCAGAATTAGAAAACATAACTAACAACTAAAAACTCTTCGCAATGAGAAAAATCAATTCAATGCTTATTGGCCTTGGCACCATTGCCCTTCTTTCAGCATCATGTGCCTCTAAACAAAATGCCACATTAACAGTTTCCGGACTTGACACAGCTAAGTTTGACACCATCCTTCAAGAAAAGCCCGTCAAACTGTATGTACTTAAAAACAATAATGGCATGGAAGCCTGCATCACCAACTATGGTGGTCGCGTGGTAAGCCTTGTGGTGCCCGACAAAGACGGTAAACCCACCGATGTTGTCCTTGGATTCGATAATATCGCTCAGTATGCTGATACGATCAAAACACCTTCTGATTACGGATCAAGTGTAGGTCGTTATGCTAACCGCATCAACAAAGGTAAGTTCACCCTTTCAGGTACAACCTACCAGTTGCGTCAGAACAATGCCCTCCATTGCCTTCACGGAGGTGGAAATACCGGATGGATGCATAAAGTCTATGATGCCGAACAGGTTGGTGACTCTATTCTCAAACTCACCATCGTAGCTCCAGACGGAGAAAATGGATTCCCCGGTACTGTTACCGCCACTACCACTTATAAGGTAACTGCCGACAACACCCTTGACATCGTTTGGGAAGCCACTACCGACAAGGAAACGATCATCAACATGACCAACCACAACTACTACAATCTTAGTGGTGATTTCACCAAACCTGGTTATGACCAAATACTCTATGTTAATGCTGATAATTTCACTCCCTCTGACGCTACCAACATGACAACGGGTGAGATTCTTCCTGTGGCTGGTACTGCCATGGATTTCCGCACTCCTCATGCTGTAGGTGACAGTATCCATTCTGACTATCAACAAATCAAGAATGCCACAGGCTACGACCACAACTATTGTCTGAACACTTATAAAGACGGAAAGGGCGATGATACACAGGTATGTGCTTCACTCTATAGTCCCAAGAGTGGCATCTTTATGGAGATGTTCACCAACGAACCAGGTGTTCAGGTATATTCTGGAAACTTCCAGGGGGTTGGTGCTGATGCGAAGATAGCCCGGAAACATGGTCTTACCTATCCCAAACATGTAAGCATCTGCTTGGAGAGTCAGAAGTATCCCGACAGTCCTAATAAGAAAGACTGGCCTCAGCCCACACTTAAACCCGGTGAGAAATACTACAGTCATGCTGCCTACCGCTTCTCAATCAAATAATATGTTTTATTCACTAATATACCTATAATAATTATGAATAGTATTTCAGGAGCAATTGCAATGTCTGGTTTCAAGACCATCGACTTTGTAATTCTCGCATTCTACCTCATTTTGTTGGTTGGTTTAGGATTATTTTTAAGTCGCAACAAAGACGGAAAAGAAAAAAGTGCCAACGACTACTTCCTTGCTGGCAACACACTAACATGGTGGGCTGTAGGTGCATCATTGATAGCTGCTAACATTTCTGCCGAACAGTTTATCGGAATGTCAGGAACAGGATTCCGTGACGGTATCGCTATTGCCGCCTATGAAGTAATGGCAGCTGCCGCATTGGTAGTCATTGGAAAGTTCTTGCTTCCCGTCATGCTTGAGCGTAAGATTTTCACTATTCCACAATTTCTCCGTGAACGCTATAATGATGGCGTAGGCCTTGCCTTCTCTATTCTGTGGCTTTTCCTTTATGTCTTCGTCAACCTGACTTCTGTAGCATGGTTGGGCGCTTTGGCCATCGAACAGATTCTCGGTCTTCAAGGTCTTGGCGTCAGCATCTTCGGCATGGAGGTTTCTATCCGTATGTTGATCATCCTCGGATTGTTCATTGTGGCAGGAACCTATTCTATCTATGGCGGACTTGCCTCTGTGGCTTGGACCGATGTGATGCAAGTCACCTTCCTCGTAGGTGGCGGTCTTATTACCGCTTACATCGCATTACAGGAAATGGGTATAGTAATGGGAACCGACGCATTAGGCGCCCTTGGACAGGTTTATAACGACATGACGACAGGCGCCCATGCACAGGATGTTCATTTCCACTTAGTCATCCAGCAAAGCCATAATGCAGATGCCTTTGCCAATGTTCCTGGTATTGCCGCTGTAGTAGGTGGAGTTTGGCTTACCAATCTCGGTTATTGGGGTTTCAACCAATATATCATTCAGAAAGGACTTGCCGCCAAGAGTATCAACGAAGCCAAGAAGGGTCTTATCTTCGCCGGTTTCCTTAAAATTCTCATTCCTTTCATCGTAGTACTTCCTGGCATTTGCGCCTATTATATTATGGAGAATCCCGAATTCTTCAAGAACATGGAATTGGCAGGCAATATCAACGTTGCCGATGATGCCTATCCTTGGCTCATCCGCAACTTCACACCTACAGGTATCAAGGGCTTGAGTTTTGCCGCTCTTGTAGCCGCCATCATCTCTTCTTTAGCTTCTATGTTCAACTCCACCTCAACCCTTTTCACGATGGACATATACAAGAAGTACATCAACAAGGGTGCGAGTGACAAGCAGTTGGTAAATACCGGCCGTATCGTAGCCGTTGTGTCATTGGTTATAGCCCTTGTTACCGTTAAACCGTTGCTGGGCGGACTTGACCAGGCATTCCAGTACATTCAGGAATATTCAGGTTTCATCTATCCAGGTATCATCACCGTCTTTGGTCTTGGTCTGCTGTGGAAGCGTGCCTCTTCTACTGCAGCAGTATGGACAGCCATCCTAACCATCCCCATGGGTGTACTCTTCAAGGTTTGCTTCCCCGATGTAGCCTTCCAGTTCCGTGCTTCCTACATTTTCATCATCCTTGTCACCTTTTTCATCCTTGTATCTTATCTCGATAAGAAATATGTAAGTGCAGAAACTCCTTCTGCCACAGATCAGAAGCAGATGATGACATGGGCACGCATCCTGGCAGTAGCTGGTCTTGCCATGATTATCGTGGCTGCAATAGTAGTAATTCTCGGCGCCACTCACGATGTGAAGTCTCCAGAAACCAATTTCATCGACTATCTGAACGACATCGGTTTCCAGGCGTTCATCTTCTTCGGCGTACTCGTAGGCTGCAATGCCGTATGGCTCTACAGCAACTCACGTGATAAGGTCAAGGACGAGAAAGCCCTTCCTATCAATCTCTCTATCTTCTCTACCGACCGCAACTACACATACGGTGCCGTAGGAATCTGTGTCATTACCTTGTTGCTTTACGCCTTACTTTGGTAGTATTATGACAAGTTTCTATCAAGATAAAACAAAAGTCCTCGTATCGGTCGATTGCATCATCTTCGGATTCGACCAGAACGAACTCAAGATCCTGATCGGCAAACGTCAGATGGATCCTGGGCGTGGTGAATGGAGTCTCTACGGAGGCTTCATCCACCTCGATGAGGGCATCGACGAAGCTGCCGACCGCGTGCTCTACGAACTTACCGGTATGCGCAATGTATATATGCGCCAAGTGGGCGCTTTCGGTAGTGTTGACCGTGACCCGGGTGAACGTGTTGTTTCTATTGCCTACTACGCCCTGATCAACGTCAAACAATACGACGACGAACTGCGCGAAAAGCATGGTGTGGAATGGGTGAGCATAGACAATATCCCCCCACTCTATTCTGACCATAAAATAATGGTGGAGAAGGCACGTCGCATCATGAAAGAAAAGATTCGCACCGCACCAATTGGCTTCACGCTGTTACCGAGTCTCTTCACCCTTACCCAACTTCAACATCTGTATGAAGCTGTCAACGGCGAGGAACTCGACAAGCGCAATTTCCGTAAGCGCGTGAAGGAAATGGACTTCATCGAGAAGACAGAACTGATAGATAAGACCAGTTCACGTCGTGGCGCCTATCTCTACCGTTTCAACAAGAAAGCGTACAACGAAGATCCTAATTTCAAACTATAGGATTGCTGTGCCACACGGCACAGTTATCCTTGTCTAATTTATAAATCTAAACATCATGTTAGAAGAACTGAAAGAAAAAGTATTCCAAGCCAATCTCGACCTTGTGAAACACAATCTCGTGATTTTCACGTGGGGCAACGTTTCTGCCATCGACCGCGAAAAGGGATTGGTAGTCATCAAGCCCTCTGGAGTCAGCTATGACACCATGAAGGCATCCGATATGGTTGTTGTAGATCTCCACAGCGGCAAAGTAGTGGAAGGTGACCTCAACCCCTCATCCGACACTCCTACCCATTTGGTACTCTACCGTGCCTTCCATGAAATCGGAGGTGTTGTCCACACCCACTCTACCTATGCCACCGCTTGGGCACAGGCAGGACGCGACATTCCCAATATCGGTACTACCCATGCCGACTATTTCCACGATGATATTCCGTGTACTGCCGATATGACAGCCGACCAGATGGCAGAATACGAATACCATACTGGTGTTGTCATCGTCAACCGCATCTCTTCTGGTAATATCAATCCCGTCCACACCCCTGGTGTCTTGGTCAAGAACCATGGTCCTTTCTCCTGGGGTAAAGATGCCGACCAGGCGGTCTATAACGCCGTAGTGATGGAACAAGTGGCAAAAATGGCATTCATCTCTCTGTCGGTCAATCCCGACACCACGATGAATCCCCTGCTCGTTGAAAAGCATTTCTCACGCAAGCATGGTCCCAATGCCTACTACGGCCAGAAGAAGAAACAATAGATTTCATACTTCAACAATTCATGGATTCCATCCTTCATTAACAAAACAGTAGAAAAATGACAAATAATGCAAAACAAACAATAGAAAGCGGTAAGGCTGTACTCGGCATCGAGTTTGGTTCTACCCGCATCAAGGCTGTTCTCATCGATGAGAACCACCACCCCATAGCACAGGGTGCTCACGAATGGGAGAACCAGCTCGTTGACGGTCTGTGGACCTACAGCATCGACGCCATTTGGAAAGGTCTTCAAGACTGCTATGCAGACCTCCGTGCCAATGTACGCAAGGAATATGATGTCGAATTGGAAACGCTGGCAAGCCTTGGCTTTAGCGCCATGATGCACGGCTATATGGCATTCAACCAAGACGAGCAGATACTCGTGCCCTTCCGCACTTGGCGCAATACCAATACGCAGAAGGCTGCTGCCGAACTTTCAAAACTGTTTCAATACAACATTCCCTTGCGCTGGAGCATCAGCCACCTTTACCAATGTATTCTCGATGGAGAGGCACATGTGAAAGACATCAAATATCTGACCACTTTGGCAGGATATGTTCATTGGCAGCTGACTGGCGAATTTGTACTCGGCATCGGCGACGCTTCAGGTATGATTCCCGTTGATCCCAACACCAAGACCTACGACGCAACCATGGTTGACAAGTTCAACACCCTCGTTGCCTCTAAGCACTATCCCTGGCAATTACTTGACATCCTCCCCACCACGCTGAATGCAGGAGAAAAGGCTGGTTGCCTGACGGAGAAAGGTGCCAGTCTGCTCGATGTATCGGGTCATCTGAAAGCCGGATGCCCCTTATGTCCTCCTGAGGGCGATGCTGGCACAGGCATGGTAGCCACCAATGCTGTCAAGCAACGCACAGGAAACGTAAGTGCAGGCACCTCGTCGTTCTCTATGATTGTATTGGAGAAAGAACTCTCCAAACCCTACGAGATGATCGACATGGTGACCACTCCTGATGGTTCTCTCGTCGCCATGGTTCATTGCAACAACTGCACCAGCGACCTCAACGCATGGGTCAATATTTTCAAGGAGTACCAGCAGTTGCTCGGCGTACCTGTTGATATGAATGAGGTATTCGGTAAACTCTATAACCACGCTATGACAGGCGATGCTGACTGTGGCGGACTTGTAGCCTACAACTATTTCTCAGGCGAACCGGTAACCGGACTGGCTGAAGGTCGCCCCCTCTTTGTGCGCTCTGCCAACGACCATTTCTCATTAGCCAATTTCATGCGTGCCAACCTCTATGCCTCTGTTGCAGTATTGAAAATCGGTAACGACATCCTTTTCAACGACGAACACGTGAAGGTAGATCGTATCACCGGACACGGTGGACTTTTCAAAACCGAAGGTGTTGGGCAACGCGTATTGGCAGCAGCCATCAATTCTCCCATCTCTGTCATGAAGACTGCAGGTGAAGGCGGAGCATGGGGTATTGCCCTTTTGGCAGATTACCTGGTCAACAACGACAAGCAACAGACCCTTGCCGACTATCTCGAGCACAAGGTATTCAACGGCAATACCGGTACGGAGATTGCTCCTGACGCTCATGACGTGGCAGGATTCAATGCCTATATTGAAAACTACAAGAGCGGTCTCGCCATAGAACAGGCTGCCACAGCAAACAAAAAATAAATCCAATACAAATTTAAAATACAATACTAATTATGCATTACAATTATTTCCTATCAGCAGCCTTTGCCCTCTGCGCTTCTCAGGTTTCTGCAGAAAGCATCAAGGCAACACTCAAAACCGACCAAGGTAAGAACACCATCAACCGTGAGATCTACGGACAGTTTGCCGAACATCTCGGATCTTGCATCTATGGTGGTCTCTGGGTGGGCGAGAACTCTTCCATCCCCAATATCAACGGCTACCGAAAGGACGTGTTTGAAGCACTCAAAGACTTGAACGTTCCTGTACTCCGTTGGCCTGGTGGATGCTTTGCCGACGACTACCATTGGATGGACGGCATCGGTCCTCGCGACAAGCGTCCTTCGCTGCGCAACAACACCTGGGGCGGAACGATTGAAGACAACTCTTTTGGCACACACGAATTTCTGAACCTCTGTGAAATGCTGGGTTGCGAACCCTACGTCAGCGGTAACGTTGGAAGCGGAACAGTCAAGGAGATGGCACAATGGGTGGAGTATATGACCAGCAACGAAGATACTCCGATGGCACGTCTGCGTCGCCAGAACGGTCGCGACAAGGCTTGGCACGTGAAGTATTTCGGTATCGGCAACGAGGCATGGGGCTGTGGTGGCAACATGACACCAGAATACTACTCAGACGAATTCCGTAAATTCAATACCTACCTGCGCGACCAACCAGGCAACCACCTCTACCGCATCGGAAGTGGTGCTTCCGATAGCGACTACAATTGGACCAGCGTATTGATGGATCGCATCGGCGGACGCATGAACGGCGTATCGCTCCACTACTATACCGCGGCAGGTTGGAATGGTTCGAAGGGTTCTGCTATCAAGTTCGACAACGACCAGTACTACTGGGCACTCGGCAAATGTCTGGAGATAGAAGAGGTCATCAAGAAGCACAAAGCTATCATGGATGAGAAAGACCCCAACCATAGAGTAGATCTTGTGGTTGACGAATGGGGCACCTGGTGGGACGAAGAACCTGGTACCATCGCCGGTCACCTCTATCAGCAGAATGCCCTACGCGACGCTTTTGTAGCTTCTCTCTCCCTCGACGTTTTCCATCGTCATACCGACCGTGTGAAGATGGCGAATATCGCACAGGTTGTCAACGTACTGCAATCCATGATTCTTACCGACCAAGAAGGCACAGGCCACATGGTACTCACCCCAACCTACTATGTTTTCAAAATGTACGCTCCTTTCCAGGATGCCACCTATCTGCCCATGACAATAGCCTGCGACACCATGAAGGTGCGCCACGAGTATTTCACCCCTATGGATGCTCAGAAGGCTAATGGCTATCGCAACCTGCCCTTGCTGTCCTATTCTGCAGCCAAGACCAAGGATGGTCAGATTGTCATTGCCCTTACCAATGTCAGCCTTGACAAAGAACAGGCGATCGACATCGCCCTCGAAGGTACAAATGCTAAGAGCGTCAACGGACAGATTCTTACCGCTAAAAACGTAGCAGACTTCAACGATTTCGATCACCCCAACCGCGTAAAAGTTGCCGATTTCAAGCAAGCCAAACTCAAGAAAAACGTGCTCTCGGTGAAGATTCCTGCTAAGAGTTTGGTAGTAATGACCTTGAAATAAGCGACATTAAAGGACTTTATTTAGGAAATTCACAAAAAAGCAATACACAAAGTAATCTTTTCGGATTTTTTCTGTATATTTGCATGTGATATTACAACAAAACTAACGTTATCAAAATAAAACATTGATTATGAACGACAACAAAATCATGAACAAGGCTGCAGATAATATTCGTATTCTCGCAGCTTCAATGGTAGAGAAAGCCAAGTCTGGACACCCCGGAGGAGCTATGGGTGGTGCCGATTTCATCAACACCCTCTACAGCGAATTCCTCGTATATGATCCAGAGCATCCTGAGTGGGAAGGACGCGACCGTTTCTTCCTCGACCCAGGTCACATGGCTCCTATGCTTTACTCACAGCTCGCCCTCATCGGCAAGTTCACCCTTGAAGACCTTAAAAACCTCCGTCAATGGGGTTCCGTAACTCCTGGTCACCCTGAGCGCGAAATCGCCCGTGGTATCGAGAATACCTCTGGACCTCTCGGACAAGGCCATTGCTTTGCCGTAGGTGCTGCCATTGCTGCCAAGTTCCTCAAGGCACGCATGGGCGACGTGATGGGACAGACCATCTATGCCTACATCTCTGACGGTGGTGTACAGGAGGAAATCTCACAGGGCGCAGGACGTATTGCCGGAACATTAGGACTCGACAACCTCATCATGTTCTATGATGCCAACGATATCCAGCTCTCCACCAAGACCGAAGTGGTGACCAATGAGGATACCGCCAAGAAATACGAAGCATGGGGATGGTACGTACAGAAGATCAATGGTAACGACGTTGACCAGATTCGCGAAGCCATCAAGAATGCTCAGAAGGAAACCGATCGTCCAAGCCTGATCATCGGCCATTGTGTCATGGGTAAGGGCGCTCGCAAGGCTGACAACAGCAGCTACGAATGCAACTGTGCTACCCACGGCGCTCCACTCGGCGGCGATGCTTACGTCAACACGATGAAGAACCTTGGTGCTGATCCTGAGAATCCATTCCAGATCTTCCCAGAAGTGAAAGAGATGTACGCTAAACGCGCAGAAGAACTTAAGAAAATTGTGGCAGAGCGTTACGCACAGAAAGCTGCATGGGCAAAGGAGAATCCTGAAAAGGCTCAACTCCTGGAAGAGTGGTTCAGCGGTAAAGCTCCCAAGATTGACTGGAGTCTCGTACAGCAGAAGGCAGGTGCCGCTACACGTGGTGCAAGCGCTACCGTACTCGGTGTATTAGCAGAACAGGTGCCCAACATGATCTGCGCCTCTGCCGACCTTTCAAACTCAGATAAGACCGACGGATTCCTCAAGAAGACCCACAACATCGTACGTGGCGATTTCAGCGGTGCCTTCTTCCAGGCTGGTGTTGCCGAGCTCACCATGGCATGCTGCTGCATCGGTATGGCTCTCCACGGAGGTGTAATCCCTGCATGCGGCACATTCTTTGTATTCTCCGACTATATGAAACCTGCCGTACGTATGGCTGCCCTCATGGAACTCCCCGTGAAATTCATCTGGACCCACGATGCCTTCCGCGTAGGTGAAGACGGACCTACCCACGAGCCTGTAGAGCAAGAGGCACAGATTCGTCTGATGGAGAAACTCAAGAACCACCACGGCAAGAACTCCGTACTCGTTGTACGTCCTGCCGATGCAGAAGAGACCACCGTATGCTGGCGCATGGCGATGGAGAATACCGATACTCCTACCGCCCTAATCTTCTCACGTCAGAATATCGACATGCTGCCCGCAGGCAACGACTACAGCCAGGCCACCAAGGGTGCTTATGTCGTAGCAGGTAGCGACGAAGACTACGATGTCATCCTGCTCGCTTCTGGTTCTGAGGTATCTACCCTTGAGGCAGGTGCTGACCTGTTGCGCAAAGACGGCGTGAAGGTTCGCGTAGTCAGCGTACCCTCAGAAGGTCTGTTCCGTAGCCAGCCTAAGGAGTATCAGGAGAGCGTTCTCCCCGCAGGCAAGAAGAAGTTTGGTATGACCGCAGGGCTTCCCGTCACCCTCGAAGGTCTCGTAGGAGCCGATGGTACTGTATGGGGGCTCAACAGCTTCGGCTTCTCTGCTCCCTACAAGGTGCTCGACGAGAAACTCGGTTATACTGGCGAAAACGTCTATAAGCAGGTAAAAGCCCTGTTGGCATAAACAATCTCAAAACACAATTAATATGGAAGTAAAGACAGTTGGCGTGGCATGCGACCACGCAGGATTCGCTCTCAAGAAGTATGTGCTTCAGTATCTTGAAGAGCATGGTTATGCCTATAAGGACTACGGCACATGGAGTGACGCCTCTGTCGATTATCCCGACTTCGGTCATGCTTTGGCAGAAGGCATCGAGAGCGGCGAGGTATATCCAGGTATAGGCATCTGCGGTTCAGGCGAAGGTATTGCCATGACCCTCAACAAGCATCAGGGTGTTCGTGCCGGACTGGCTTGGATTCCTGAGATTTCCCACCTCATCCGTCAGCACAACGATGCCAACGTCCTGGTCATGCCAGGTCGTTTCATCGACAACAAGATGGCGGAGAAGATTATGGACGAATTCTTCAAAACCACTTTTGAAGGCGGTCGCCATCAGAAGCGTGTTGACAAGATTCCCGTAACTCGCTAAACCGGTAACGGGAGGTATCCCCCTCCCCGTCTCCCACATAGATTCCCGACCCACCATCATAGGTGCGGTCGGGATTTTTTGTATTCCCTCCGAAAAGGTTGCACCTTACACAGAATAAACCATTAAACTTCTGTAATCATAACGACAAACAAATCTCCAACAGAATGGGCACAGACACTTGATGATGAAGTAATAGCATCTGCCTTGTTGGATCGTTTACGGTACAAATGTGAAGTGATAAACTTAAAGGGAAGCAGTTATAGAATGGAGAACAGACAGACAATTTTCGATAAAAATAGTAAAAATAAACTGGTGTGTTAACTTTACGAAAAATTGGTGGGGTTAAATTTGCTTATTACAATGGAGCAGTGAGAGCAGAGAATAAAACAAAAATTATTCTTTGCCGAGTGAGACAAAAACAACCTATGGTGTAAATCTTATGCTAGAATCTTTAGAATAATCTTTAACTAGAATCACAGATCATAAATCAGAAATAAAAGTCCGCGGTATCTGTGGGATGTTAAAAAGGTAGGGTACATGAGAGGTACATAAAGAAAATGTGTGTTCTCTTTGCTTTCGCTGCTTCAAAATTTGGATATTAAAAGTCTATATCGTATCTTTGCAAGCGAATTAAGAAAAACGAAAAAAGAAAGATATGAAAGATTCTTCAACGAAAAAAGCATTAAATCTGAAAACACTTACTAAGAGTTCGGTATGGGACGTGCAGGAAAACGACATCTTCCGCATTTTGGACGGCGGCAGTAAAGACCCCGACTTCAAGGAAAATATCCGTCGCTACACAGACATCATACGCTCTGCATTCAATGTAGAAGAAATAAAGAAAGACTCTCCTGCTATTCGCGCTGCCTACGAGAAACAAGGATATAAGGTTGGAGCATTCTCTATCGATGAGAATGCAAAAATGATTATTGCCATCCGTAAACGCCCTATTATGCGCGTTACTGACCTGACCTACGAAAATATCCGCCACATTACTGCTTCCAAACTTATGGAGGTGCTGGAACGTAATTTCGGAGGTGGATGGGACTCACTGTCACAGTCTATCCAAGACATCATAGAAAGCGGTTTTGAAATCTCTACCACTACCTTGCCCAAAGACAGACTCCATAAGAAAGGTGGTATGTATGAAAAGAAAGTCGCTGATGGCTTTGAGGTTCTTGAAGTAGAAAAAGGTACATGGGTTGAGGCGATCTTCGCAAAACTTAAACCAGAGACTATTAAACCAAAAATGAAATTTGAAACTCACGACGAGGACGAAATCCCTGAAGACAATTACAACAGTCCTGACGAGGATGACGATTCGTTTGACGATGACGTGATGAACGAAGATAATTATCGTACCACTTTTGAGATTGAAAGTGATCCCGACGAAGAGGCGGAAGGTATTTCCGATTTCGGCGGAGAAGATTAAAAAACACGGATAAAACACCAAATAAAATGGTGGAAAAGGGCTTCAAATGATGAATTTGAGGCTTTTTTTATGTTTTTCAAAAAAAAAATTCGAAAAAGTTTGGTGGAATAAAAAAAACGTCGTACCTTTGCAACCGCAAACAAGAAAACAACGCGCTTGTAGCTCAGTTGGTAGAGCACCTGACTCTTAATCAGGGTGTCCAGGGTTCGAACCCCTGCAGGCGTACAAAGAGAGAAAAAGAATATTTTTCTCTCTTTTTTTTGTATCTTACCTACCCGATTAATGGCCCACACGGATTACCGGGTCAGTGGAAATTTAGTGGGGATAAGCATAAATCTTTGCAAGTCGATACAGAAAGAACTTTTCATCAACGATACCCCTTAGTGATGCTCTGAAGGCTTTGATTTTCGCATTAAAGGATTCAGCTACAGCATTAGATGATCTATTTTTATAAAAGTTAAGAATATCATCGTAATGTTCATAGAATGTTGCAGCAATAACATTGAAAGAACGGAAGCCAGCTTCTTCCACTTTGTTGTACCATGGGAGGGAACTTGCAAAAATAAATAGGAGAGAAACGATGCTTCTCTCCTACTCTATATTGTTGCATGCTATTGCTTATTGCATATCATATACAACAAAATAAAATTTATAAAAAATAAAATCAGTTGCATGCTATTGCTTATTGCATATCATATACAACCTGCATGAGCTTCTTGCCGATTTCGTCAGCCTCTTCCATGGTTGGGGCTTCACTATACACCCGGATGATAGGCTCGGTATTGGACTTACGCAGATGTACCCATTTGGTGGGGAAATCAATCTTCACACCGTCGATATCGTTAACATGGGCTGTGGCGTCGGCAGAGAACATCTGCTTCACCTTGACGAGGATGGCGTCAACATCGGTATCAGGAGTGAGATCGATGCGATTCTTGGCTATCTGATAGTCGGGGAACTGAGCACGCAGTTCGCTAACCTTACAGCCTTTCTGGGCAAGAGAGGTAAGGAAGAGGGCTATGCCTACAAGGGCATCACGACCGTAATGACATTCGGGATAGATGACTCCACCATTTCCTTCGCCACCAATAACAGCATCTACTTCCTTCATCTTGGTGGTCACGTTTACTTCGCCTACGGCTGATGCGTAATAGGTTCCTCCATGACGCTCTGTGACATCGCGCAGGGCACGAGTGGATGACAGGTTGCTGACGGTATTGCCTTTGGTCTTCGACAGGACGTAGTCTGCCACGCTGACGAGCGTGTATTCTTCGCCAAACATACGACCATCTTCACAGATGAAGGCGAGGCGGTCAACATCGGGGTCAACAACAATACCGAGGTCGTATTTACCGGTTTTCATCTCGTCCATGATGCCTTGAAGGTTTTTCTCCAGGGGTTCAGGGTTATGGGCGAAATCACCTGTAGGTTCGCCATTAAGTATGGTGTATTCCACTCCCAGCTCATCAAGGAGTTTAGGGAGAATGATGCCTCCTACGCTATTGATAGTATCGACACATACTTTGAAGCCAGCCTTTTTGATAGCTTCCTGATCCACGAGGTCAAGTCCAAGTACTTCTTCTATGTGCCAACTGTCGGCTTCGTCGCAATTGATATAATGACCGAGGTGATCTACATCGGCATAATCGAAACACTCACTTTCTGCCGTTGCCAACACTTCAGCGCCATCGGCAGCGGTAAGAAACTCTCCATTGCTGTTGAGCAATTTGAGGGCGTTCCACTGGCGTGGATTATGTGAGGCGGTAATGATGATACCACCATCGGCACCGAGCATGCTTACAGCCAGTTCTGTGGTAGGTGTAGTGGCGAGACCGATATTGACCACATCGAATCCCATACCGATGAGTGTGCCACAAACCACATTATCGACCATTACTCCCGACATGCGGGCGTCACGTCCTACGACGATGGTTGGACGATGGTTGTTGAAATCGGCTTTAGCACCATTATTGCCCTGCTTCTTGATGAACTGGGCATAAGCCGTTGTGAATTTTACAATGTCAAGAGGATTAAGCGTATCGCCTGTGGGACCTCCTATAGTTCCACGGATACCAGAGATAGACTTGATGAGTGTCATGATGTTGGTTTATATTAGTGTGATTTTAATTGTCTCGTTGATAGGTAATGACGTAAAAGGCAGGATAAACCGACTGACTGGCAGTCTGTGTGCCTTGTGAATGGGGTACGATAAGTTTCACCTTAGCAATCTCGTCACCTTCCTGGAGAGGGCGTCCTACGTTGATATAAAGCAGGGGGACAAGCCATCCAGAGGGTACGGAAGATGTGCCGTGGTAGAGTTGCATCATGCCCGAAACAAAGGATGCCTGGAAGGTGCTTCCATTGCGCTGTACGGTCATCTTATCCACATACTGTGACACGTCGATATACTGACCATTCATATAGATGGTTCCTACTATATCGTTGCGGATGAGCATAGAGTCGGTCAGGATATTTGTTTCAGAGAAGCGACAGAGCACGTTGACAGTTTTTCCACTCTCTACCTGCTGTCCGCAGCCTTTACGGATAATCTGCATATAGACGCCACTCTTGTCGAGCAACACATATTGGTTTTTCTTAAGATCAGTGGTTTGTCCTTGTTCTTCAAACTGTTTTTCACTAATGACGTTGATAGCCGAATCGACAAGAAATTTGCTGATAGCCTGTCGTTCCTTCTTTTTCAAGTCGCTATAGGTTTCATAGTCGTTACAAGCTGCAAAGAGCGATACGACCATCGCCAGTAGCATCAGATAGGATGTTTTTTTCATTCTTTGTTGTTACTATTGGGTTTATCGGCGCAAAATTACGAATTATTCCGCAATTATTGTCACGTTTAGACTACTTTAACTTGTCTTCGTATGCCAAAAGAGCTCTTTCCACCACTTTCACGGCTTCTTCCATGGTGCAATGCAACTTGCCACCTGAGGCATTGAGGTGTCCTCCCCCGTTGAAAAAGTCGGCAGCCATCAAGTTGCATGGGAAATCATCAACCGAGCGAAGGCTTACCATAACGAGATTGGGTTTCTCAGTATCTTCTCGAAGCGAGATAGAAAGTCGTAATCCTTTAATTTGCAATGGCATATTAACAATTCCCTCCGCATCTCCTTTAATGAAGTTGAAGTTTTTTTGGTCTTCACGCGTGAGGGTGTAATAGGCAGCGTGACGCTTAGCATCAACCACGAGGCGATTGCACAACACATGGCCTACAAGGCGCAGGCGCGACTCGCTGTAATTATGATAGACATTACGATAAATCTTATCCTTATTGATGTGCTTGGTCAGGAGTTGGCTGATGATATAAAATGTCTCAGGCGAGTTGGAGTTGAAAGTAAACCCTCCTGTATCTGTCATCATGCCACAATAGACGGCTGTTGCAAAATGGCGTCCGAGCTGTTCAAACAGTCCCAACTGCCAAGCCACACGGAACACAAGTTCGCTGGCAGATGACATATTGGGATGGGACACGCAGACCTGACACGCTATGCTGGGGTTGAGATGATGGTCTATGAGTACACGGGGTGCAGTACATGCCTCCAGGGCGGCTTCCATATCGTCGGTACGAGACAGAGCGTTGAAATCGAGACAGATTACAAGGTCAGCAATTTTCAACACCATATCGACATAATCGCTTCGCTTATCGTAGCGTACTATCTTTTCGGTATTAGGCAACCATTGCAGATAGTCTGGAAACTGGTCAGGTACCACCATTACGGGTTCCTTGCCCATGCACTTGAGAACTTCTGCCATTCCCAATACCGAACCTATGGCGTCACCATCAGGACTGACATGACAGCATAAAACAATGTTGTTGGCATGATGTATAAGGGAGCGCAGTTTACTGCACTCCCCTTCAGTCATAATGTTATTCAGCATCAAAACAATTTGTTAGGATAGACACCTTCATTTACCAGTTTCTTTATTCTCTTCACGGTATCTTCACGGTCGGCTGCGTAGGTCACTCCAAACCACTTAGAGGTGGTGTCGAGTACCTTAACGGTAGCAGTCTTCTCGTTGATGAGTTTGTTGACCATCAATGGAATAAAGAATTCTGCCTTCAGATTTTCTATGTTCTTCGGATCTGAGAGAAATGCTTTAAACTCATCCTGTGAATAGTTGAAATAGTCGGGAGTGAAGCCCCACATGTTCATTGACACAGGAGTATTGTCTGCTACTTCAATCCATTTACCATTTTCGTCCTTATAGCGGATGGCTTCTGTTACTGCACCGGCATTTGAACCATCTTCTGCGCAACGTACAATCTCGGTACGTTCAACAACGGTTGTCAGATGTCCTTCTGCATCGGTAGAGCAGATGCCGCGTGCTACGGTACCATTCTCGCTCAGGGTGTTTCCTACGCGGAATCCAACCATAGCATACTGGTTTTTAGCACCTTCAGGCAGTTCGCTAAGGAACTTTCCGATGACCATAAAGGCGTCGCGATTATAGAAGTCATCGCAGTTGATGACACAGAATGGTTCTTTGATAACATCCTTACCCATCAGTACGGCATGATTGGTACCCCATGGTTTCTGTCGTCCTTCTGGAACGCTAAAGCCTTCGGGTAATGCGTCGAGTGCCTGGAAGCAGAGTTCGCATGGAACCTTATGTTGATACTTAGCAAGAATCTGTGTACGGAACTGCTCTTCAAAGTCTTTTCTGATTACCCATACGATTTTGCCAAATCCGGCTTGTATGGCATCATAGATACTATAGTCCATAATGGTTTCACCATTAGGTCCCAGTCCGTCAAGTTGTTTGAGTCCGCCGTAACGACTTCCCATTCCGGCAGCCAATAAGAATAATGTAGGTTTCATAATTCTGTTAATTCTGATAGATTATATTTTTCTGCAAAGGTACGAATAAGTGAGCGGAATACAAAAAGAAAAACACGTTTTCTTTTTTTTTATTCCCGAACGAAAGTACCTTGGTACAAGCGAAAGAAAGAACCAGAGCGCGTTAACTCTGAGGTTCTTTCTCTTTCACCGTAACTTTAGCTTTTACGGGACGGCTCTCGTTAGCAAGTCTGTTGAGTGCCGTTACATAATAAACGTATCGTCCTGGTTCTCCAACAATCTCATGATGACAATCAGCTGTGATGCAAACGATATGTGAGGCATCATCGAGATTGACCGGTTCGCCTTTTGCAAAGCGATATACCACATAGCGTACAGCCTCATTCTGCCATGCCTTACCCTTGGGCGGCGTCCAGAAAAGCACCTGCTGGTTAGCAATACGTAAAGGTTTGAGTTTACGTACCTTTTTAGGAGCCTTATCACACAGATGGGGCATAAGGGGTTGAAGTGCGGGGTTTTTCCAATACACCTGTCGAAGATTGGTGCCATAGTTGCCAACATTATCTACGGCAGCTTTCGCATACCACAACACCGTACCTTGTATTCCAGGCAATTCTGCATGATATTTCATCTTGGCAGGCAACTGATTGCGACTGGGTTGTTCCGGGTCAGGAAACTTCACGGTACGCTCCACATCCTCGCCAATAAATAGCGGACGGGCAGCGGCATGATCATTCCACCATTTCACGAGTTCGGCATAATCAGCCGTAGGATGACCAATCTGCCAATACAGCTGTGGAACAGTATAATCAACCCATCCGTTGTCTATCCATTTGATGACATCGGCATAGAGGTCATCATAGTTTTGAAGACCGCGTGTACGGCTTCCTTCCGGGTCGTTCGCTTTATTACGATAGATGCCAAAAGGACTCACTCCGAATTTCACCCATGGCTTGACCCGATGGATCGTTGTGTTGAGTTGCTCTATCAACAGGTCAACCTGATAACGTCGCCAATCACCACGATTGCTGAAGCCTTGGGGATCAGCCTTATACTGTGCGTCATCAGGAATCTCCACTCCTGCCACAGGATAAGGATAGAAATAGTCATCGATATGAAGTCCGTCGATATCGTAACGTTTCACGATGTCCTCTACTACTGTACAGATATAATCACGATTCTCCTGAAGAGCAGGATTCATCACCACTAATCCGTCATAGCGAAAGCTCCATTCAGGATGTTTTGTCACGATATGGTTTGAAGCCAACGTGTAAGACGACTTAGTCTTGGCACGATAAGGGTTGATCCAGGCATGGAGTTCCATGCCCCGCTTATGACATTCATCAATCATCCATTGCAAAGGATCCCAATAAGGCACAGGTGCTTTTCCCTGTACTCCTGTCAGGAAATGGCTCCATGGCTCTATGCTGCTTTCGTAGAGTGCATCACATGCCGGACGAACTTGAAATATAATGGCGTTGGCACCATCTTTCTGCAGTTCGTCCAGTTGGTAGGCAAGTGTTTTCTGCATCTGTTGCGTTCCCATGCCTTGAAACTGTCCGTTGACACATTGAATCCATGCGCCACGGAATTCACGTTTTACAGACTGTGCCGACAATCCTAAAGACATCAGCATACACATGATGCCGAGGAGGATAATGTTTTTTCTCATATTGCTCATTGTGCAGTATCATTAAAGAAATCTTTTTTCTGACTACGCGCTTCGTCGAGCGAAAGCAGTTGTTGCTGTTGTTGTTGATAATCGTCGCGCAGGTGTTGGTAACGCTCGTCAAGTCCGTTGACGATCTGAGTCTTTTCGGTTTCGCTCATCAAGCGGGCAGCAACGGTTGCGTTTTGCGAAGCATCCTTCATCCACACCACAGGGCCTCCATAGACGGGTGCAATCTTCAATGCCACATGGAGTTCGCTCGTTGTGGCTCCACCTATCATGATCGGGATATGAAGTCCTGCACGTTGCATTTCACGCGCCACGTTGACCATCTCTTCCAGACTGGGTGTTATCAGTCCTGAGAGTCCTATCATATCGACGCCCTCTTCTATGGCTTTCGCCACAATCTGTTCGGCAGGAACCATGACACCCATATCCACAATATCATAACCATTACAAGCCATGACGACCGCTACGATATTCTTACCAATATCATGAACGTCGCCTTTGACCGTAGCTAACAATACTTTTCCAGCCTTACGGTCGCTATCGCCCTTCTGTTGTTCGATATAGGGTTGTAGAATCTGCACAGCCTGTTTCATGGTTCGTGCAGTTTTTACCACCTGTGGCAGAAACATCTTACCTTGTCCGAAGAGTCGTCCCACCTCATTCATACCCGCCATTAGCGGTCCTTCGATAATCTCTACCGCACGTGCGTACTGTTGCAGTGCTTCTTCCAGATCAGAGGCAAGATAGTCGCCCACACCTTTTATCAACGCCTGTTGCAACCTACTTTCCACATTCCCTTCGCGCCATTGTTCTTTGCGTTGGTTTGTTGCGGCATCAGCAGGTGTCTGTGCTTTGAGGGCCTGTTGTTGTTCCAAGAGTTTGTTTGCCAACTGCGTGAGTTCATCGGCAGCTCCTGCATGACGATTAAGAATCACATCCTCAATAACCTTCAGTTCATCGGCAGGAATATCGGAATAGAGCACTTTCGTGGCAGGATTGACAATACCGAAATCCATTCCCCGTTGAATGGCATGATAGAGGAATACCGCATGCATGGCTTCGCGGATGTAATTATTTCCACGGAAAGAGAAAGAGAGATTGCTGACACCCCCGCTCACATGGGCACCAGGAAGGTTTTTCCTGATCCATTCGGTAGCACGGATGAAGTCGAGCGCATAACTGTCATGTTCTTCCATACCTGTTGCCACAGCCAGAATATTAGGGTCGAAGATTATATCGAGCGGATTAAATCCAACACGTTCAGTAAGAATACGATATGACCGCTCTGCAATCTCAATACGTCGCTCAAAACTGGTCGCTTGACCTTGTTCATCGAAGCACATCACCACAACTGCCGCCCCATAGCGTTTGACGTCCTGTGCATGGCGTATAAACACCTCTTCTCCTTCTTTCAGCGAAATGGAGTTGACGATGGATTTACCCTGTACACATTGCAGTCCGGCAGTAATCACCTGCCAATCTGAAGAGTCGATCATCACAGGAACTGCAGCAATATCGGGCTCTGACGCAATGCGATTGAGGAAATTGACCATTTCGTTCTTCGCATCAAGCAGTCCATCGTCCATATTGATGTCAATGACCAAGGCCCCATCCTCCACTTGTTTGCGGGCAATGGCAACAGCCTCATCGTATTGTTTCTCTTTGATGAGTCGCAAGAACTTACGCGATCCTGCCACATTACACCGTTCACCAACGTTGACAAAATGGACCTCTGGAGTCACCTCCAGCAATTCAAGTCCACTCAGTTGCATATAGGGAGACGCTTCAGCCGGACGATGTGGTGTCTTTCCGGCAACAAGCGGGAGGTATTCGGCAATGAAGTGTTCGTCAGTACCGCAGCATCCGCCGATGATATTGACAAGTCCCTCGTCAATCATAGCGCCAATCTTCGGAGCCATAGACTCAGGAGTCTCATCATAGAGTCCCATTGAGTTGGGGAGTCCTGCATTGGGATAGGCACTAATATAATAAGGAGCACGTCGTGCCAGTTGGCGAAGGAATCCTATCATCTGGTCTGCACCGAAAGAGCAGTTGAGACCAACCGAAAAGATAGGGTAACTGCTGATGCTGGCAAGGAAAGCCTCAAGTGTTTGTCCGCTGAGCGTTCGTCCTGCAAGGTCGCTCACGGTAGCGCTAACCATGATAGGAAGTTCGATATTGCGTTGTGCCATTACCGCCATGGCAGCATCTATAGCCACTTTAGCGTTCAGCGTATCAAATACCGTTTCGATGAGAATAGCATCCACCCCACCCTCAACAAGTGCGTCCATCTGCTCTACGTAGGCATCATAGAGTTGGGGGTAAGTCAATTCGCGGGCGGCAGGATTACTGACATCGGGAGACATTGAGCAGGTTTTATTGGTAGGTCCCACACTACCAGCCACGAATCGTGGTTTATCGGGTGTGGAAAATTCGTCTGCCACACGTCGGGCGATACGAGCACCGGCAAGGGCCATTTCGTGACAACGGTCTTCCATGTGGTAGTCCGCCTGCGAAATACGTTGTGCATTGAAAGTATTTGTCGTGATGATATCAGCCCCTGCAATAAGATATTTTTTGTGAATATCCTCTATCACATCAGGACGTGTCAGACAGAGGATATCGTTATTCCCACGCATCTGTCCACGTTGGTTGGTATAGATATTTCCACGAAAGTCCTGTTCAGTAAGTTCATACTTCTGAATCATCGTTCCCATAGCTCCATCAAGCACAAGGATGCGTTGTTTGGCAATTTCTTTGAGTGTTGTCATTTAGTAGTGTTTCATTGCACGGTCCATTTCCCTGCGGTCTTCTTTCTCTTTGAGGGTCTGACGCTTGTCAAACTCCTTTTTACCCTTACAGAGTGCAATATCCATCTTAGCGCGTCCGTGTTCATCAATAAACACGAGAAGCGGCACGATAGTATAACCCGTCTGTTTGGTGGCAGACTGCAATTTCTGTATCTCACGTTTGGTAAGCAGGAGTTTGCGGTCTCGTTTCATCTCATGGTTGTTGTATGAACCATAGAAATAGGGTGACACATTCATGCCCTTGACCCATATTTCTCCATTATGTATAAAGCAATAGGTATCTACCAGACTCGCTTTACCAAGTCTGATAGACTTTATTTCTGTGCCTGTCAGTACGATTCCTGCGGTATATGTTTCAATAAAGAAGTATTCGAACGAAGCCTTCTTGTTTCTTATCTGCACAGGACTTTTCTTACGTATTTTCTCGTCGTCCTTATTCATAGCAATCTTCTCATTCGTTTGTCACAACGACAAAATGATCGATGTGTTGGTCTATATATGTTGCAATTTGTGAGGTCCACTCTTCTTCCTTTTCTACAAAAGTATCGTCAAGGTCATCAAACTCAGGCATTTGCTCAAAAAGTGCCATAAACTCCTCTTCACTACACTCCCGCTCAATGGTAACATGATATTTCTCATAGAGCGTATGTGCATCGTATATGAGTTTGGAGAGATCACGAAGTCCCCACTGTTTGACGGCCTTGGCGAATGGATTTTTGAAGATAAAAGGTCCGTAACCATTGTGGATGAGCTGTACAAAACCACCGTCCATTACCTCTTCATGGAGTGCATTCCACGCCAACAGGGTTATTTGGTCTGCATTGAGCATGCCCATATTATCTGCTGTAAGCTGTCCTCCTATGGCTTGGTGTATGGCGTTGACGAAAGCATCGACGAAGGCATCCATACCTTCTTCGGCAGCCTGTCTCAGCGTCAGGTCTTGTATTTTAACTTCGTTTGACATAGATATTTTGTTTGATGTATAGTTATGGATTATATCAGTTATCTTGATAGGCCTCTTCTCCTATCTGCTCACGTGCGCCGATAGTGAGTTTGCGTAAGTCGTAATAAGAACCGTTGTAGATATTGAAATCAACATCCCCTTTAATGCCCGGCAAACGTCCCACATCGGTATGTTGCCAGAACTTCCAGTTACCTTGATACTCCACCTTGTCCACATAATAGTGAGCAATCCAATAGGGATATTGGTCGAAGACGGGGTCGCTGAGGTAACGCATCTTAAATTTATAATAAGTATAGATGATAGGCTTCACACCATATTGGTGTTCTACCAGCTGCAACCAGAGTAGAATGCTCTCCTTAAACTCTTGGTCGGTTTGAGTGTTTGGTTTCTTCTCTACGTCTAATACCGGTGGCAAATCGCCATTCTCCAGTTTCACTTCGTTGATAAAATGCTCGGCTTGGTCTTTTGCCGATGACCGAACACTATAGAAATGATAGGCGCCTCGTGTGAAACCATGTTCTCGAGCCTGTTCAAAATTATCATGAAAATTTTCGTCTATCAGACTGGCACCTTCTGTGGCTTTGATCATAACGAACCGGATGGGGTATTTATCTATCATTCCATTGTCACGAAGTTCGTCCCAGTCAATCTCTCCCTGATGATGAGAGATGTCGATACCGTGAATTTCATAACCTTCCGGGTAATTGACGTCACCATAGAGTGCACGCCATCGGAAGCCGAAGGGCCCAACAAAGATATAGTAGAAAAACCAAATATACGCCGCTACAAGTAAGAATCCGCCTAACCACCAGGACCATCCTGGAAGATGACGTAACAAACGCACAAAGAGCCCTGGCCGCTTGCGGCGGACAGGACTCGATATGCGTCTTTTATGTTGCTTACTACGTGAAGTCGGCATAAATCAGATTAAGCCTGCTCCAAAGCCAGTGTTCTGGTTGTCTGGTCACATACTTCTGATGGACCCCAGTACTGGATTGGGCCGGGATAAACATAAGCAGTCTCTTTAGCCCACTGCGCTCTATGAGCGGCAAAGAACTTGAATGGTGCACCATCAAGCTCTACAAGAGCCTTGCGGATAACGGGCTTGTTCTTACCATTACGACGCTCAATGTTCATCATCATAGTGATGGGCACACCACCGGCAATCCATTGTTCTGCAGGTGCTGTTGTGTTCTTGATGATTGACATATAACCAGTCTTGCCATTAGCAATCAGGCGTGAAGCGTTGAAACCGAGTGAATAGCAATAGTCTGCATCATAGTTTGATGGAGCAGCGCAACGGCCTTCGTAACCAAAGAAGTGATGCTGTGCAGCAAACTTACCATTGTACTTACCCTCTTTCGCCCAAAGATCAAGTTTAGCCTCAACCATGCAAGAAAGGAGCTTCTCTGTTTCGATCAATGACACCTGAACGTTTCCGTGAGGGTCGCGGTCGAGACAAAGCTGACGAGCCACGTCTGCAGGAAGTGATTCGAGTACTGCGAGGTTGTCCTTGGCAATAGCGTTCTTTACGAAAGAAATCTGCTCTTCTGCATTAGCAAATACGCGAGGCTCACCTGTTGCAGGATCAGTCAGTACTTCGTTCAGTTCGGCAATCAGTTTCTTGATAGCAGGAATGAACTCGATAAGTCCTTCTGGAATAAGTACGGTACCGAAATTGTTACCTTCGTTGGCACGGGCTACCACTGCATTTGCGATGTAGGTTACAACATCGTCAAGTGACATTTCCTTAGCCTCTACCTCTTCTGAAATCAGACAGAGATTTGGCTGGGTCTGAAGCGCACACTCCAAAGCGATGTGTGAAGCAGAACGACCCATCAGTTTGATGAAGTGCCAATATTTGCGGGCTGAGTTACAGTCACGCTCAATATTACCAATGAGTTCACTATAGGTCTTACAAGCGGTATCAAAACCAAACGAGGTCTCAATCTGGTCGTTCTTCAAGTCACCGTCAATAGTCTTAGGACAACCAATTACCTGTACGCCGTATTTCTTTGCAGCATAATACTCTGCAAGAACACAGGCATTTGTATTAGAGTCGTCACCGCCAATGATAACCAAGGCCTTGATGCCAAGCTCACGAAGGATTTCAATACCCTTCTCGAACTGATCTTCCTTTTCCAATTTGGTACGTCCAGAACCGATAATATCGAAACCACCGGTATTACGGTAGTTGTCCATGATCTCGGCTGTTATTTCCATATAATTATGGTCAACCAAACCGCCAGGACCAAGAATAAATCCATACAGTTTATTTGCTGGGTTAAGAGACTTAACACCGTCAAAAAGACCAGAAATAACATTGTGTCCGCCAGGAGCCTGACCACCAGAAAGGATAACACCTACGTTAAATGCAGGCAGCTGTGTGGCTTCACCTGGTTCAAAGGTAATAACAGGCATTCCATAAGTGTTAGGGAACAATGCCTTGATCTCATCCTGATTTCCTACTGATTGTGTTGGTTCACCCTCTACAGCTTTTACAGCACCCTGAAGAGCCTTGGGTAATTTGGGCTGATAAGCAGCTCTTGCAATTTGCAATGCACTTTTTTCCATAAGTTGATTTTATTTACTTTTTGAATAATGAACTCTTTTTTGGGTTACAAAAGTAGTCATTTTCTTCAAAAAATAAGAATTAAAATGGCAAAAAACACATTTTTAATATTTTTTTAAACGATAAAGATTGTAAATTAGAATATTATCTGTATCTTTGAACAAAAATTAAAATAAATCACAAAAAAAAACAAAGGAGGTATATTATGGCAAACAAAAGAGCACTAAAAAAGAACGTCAATCTGATCTGTGATGAACTTTACATCGATTTTATTGCCGCTTCACTTTATGGCAATACCCATGACGATAAAATTTTAGCAAATATTGTAGAGACAATAGACAAGTTGCAAAGCAATACGCTCAGCCGCATTTCTCATCCAGAACCAGGCATGAGCAAAGGCAAATATTTCAAAGACCTCAAAATACAATTCAAGACTTCTGTCCTTGAAATAGCAGATCAAATCAGCAATCTCTAAATAACAAATATGTGGAAATCATTCTGTAACTGGCTGTTATATAAACGTATGGGGTGGACTGTAGATGTCACAGAGCCCCACCCCGACAAATACATCATTTGCTTAGCTCCACACACCAGCAACTGGGACTTTCTTATTGGACAACTGTATGCTGGAGCAAATAGCATCAGCAGTAACTTTCTCATGAAGAAAGAATGGTTCTTCTGGCCTCTGGGACCTATCTTCCGACGTATGGGAGGCATTCCTGTGTGGCGTTCAAAACACACAAGCATGACCGATAACTTGGCAGAATATGCCAAGCAATCAAAATGTTTTCATCTCACCATTACACCAGAGGGAACACGATCGCCCAATCCAGAGTGGAAGAAAGGCTTTTATTATATTGCTTTGAAAGCAGGAATACCTATTCTGCTTTATGGAGTAGATTACAAGAAACGACGCATCCAGTGCACCAAGACCATTATTCCTAATGGCAATATTGACGACCAGATGCATGAAATAAAAATGTATTTCAAAGATTTCCAAGGTAAGAAACCTGAGAATTTCTGTTTAGGAGACATCTGATGAAAAAACTGACGCTGATACTATTGCTGGTTTGTATGCTGCCAAAAGGGACATATGGACAGACTACAGACGATGCACTATTACGTAATCGCTTAGAATCATATTTTTCTCACTACAAACCCATTGGCGCGCAGTTCTTACGGCGCGCCCATCTGTCTGCATGCGAAATTGATACTACTGAGAGAAACATCAGGATACTGGCCAATGAGACGTTTGCCGAACAGGCATTCACGCCGCAGTCGGTAGAACGTATCGAACAGGAGGTACGAAAACTGTTGGTTGGGCAGTATACGGACTACAGTTTCTCGATACTTACCCACAACAGAGATATTCACGACCTCATCCCCAACCGACTACGCGAAAAACCGGATAAGAAGCGCCAATGGAACAATATCGACTACCAAGGAGCACCATGGGTCAGAAACGTTTCCTCGCCTATTAATATCCGACATGGTCTGGATGGACGTCATGTGGCATTATGGGCAAGCCATGGCTATTATTACAACATTGCCAAAGAAGAATGGGAATGGCAACGTCCACGCCTTTTCGCCACAAGCGAGGACTTATATACGCAAACCATCGTGGTGCCCTACCTCATTCCTATGTTGGAAAATGCAGGAGCCATTGTGTTTACCCCGCGCGAAAGAGTATGGCAGAAAGAAGAAATCATCGTGGATAACGACGGTTCGAAGCGCAACTATATCGAAGCGACTGCCAGCAACAAATGGAAAAACACTCCCAACAGCGGATTTGCTTTCCACCAGGGTCCTTATGTAGATGGGGAGAATCCCTTTCAGGCGGGAACAGCACGCATGGTGAAGACGACAGGCAGCAAAACCCGCTATTCCCTTGTCAGTTATCAGCCCGAATTTCCCCGTACTGGAAAATATGCCGTTTATGTCAGCTATCAAACATTACCCAATAGTATTGACGATGCTCACTATACCGTATGGCACCGCGGAGAACGAACTGAATTTCGTATCAACCAACGCATGGGCGGAGGAACATGGGTCTATCTCGGAACATTCGAATTTGACAAAGGGTATAGTGAATTCAACCGGATAACCCTCACCAACCACAGCAACAAGAACGGCGTGATTACAACCGATGCTGTCAGGTTTGGCGGAGGAATGGGCAATATTCAACGGGGAGATCGGGTCAGCGGAATGCCTCGGGCTTTGGAAGGCGCACGCTATTATGCCCAATGGGCAGGAATGCCATACAGCGTCTATAGTTCAAAAAACGGACAGGATGACTATGGCGACGATATCAACGCCAGATCCAACATGGTCAACTATCTGGGGGGCGGTTCACCATTCATGCCCGATAGTGCCGGACTCCATGTACCCATAGAACTCTCATTGGCTGTCCATTCCGATGCAGGACTCCGTCGCGACGGACGAAGTCTGATAGGCACACTATCAATCTGTACCACCGATTTCAACGAAGGACTGCTGGGAAGCAAAGTGTCCCGACTGGCTTCGCGTGATTATGCCGATGCCCTTTTGGATGGTATTGTTACTGACATGCGGTATAAGTATGGAAAATGGAACCGTCGTGAAATATACGACCGCAACTACTCTGAAACCCGTCAACCCGAAGTGCCGAGTGCTATCATCGAAACGCTCTCTCACCAGAATTTTGCGGATATGCGCTATGCCCTCGACCCCAATTTCCGCTTCACGCTGGCACGTTCACTCTACAAGACTACGTTACGCTTCATGAGTGAAATGCACAATAAAGAATATGTCGTCACCCCATTGGCTCCTACCAATTTCCGCATCAGCCTTGACAACAAAGGTATGGCGCGTCTGGAATGGGACGGTGTGGACGATCCACAGGAGAAGACTGCCTCGCCCTCTGGATACATTATATATAAAGGTATAGAAGGTATGGATTTCGACAATGGTACCGTGGTCCGCAGCAGAAACAATTACGAGGTCCGACTGGAACCCAGATTGCTTTACCACTTCAAAGTGGCTGCCTTCAACGATGGTGGCAAGAGTTTCACAACAGAGACTCTTTCGGCTGTCTATCAGCCTGAAGCAAAGGGAAACATTCTCATCATCAACGGATTCAACCGACTGTCTTCACCTGCCGTGAGATTCTCTGACACCGAACAGGGTTTCGACCTGGATGAAGACCCTGGAGTAACAAGAGGTTGCATGCCTGGATGGATGGGACGCCAGTTGAATTTCGACAATAACAGCAGGAGCTTTGGCGACAGCGGAGACGAGATGGCTGGGACGTTCTTGGCTGGTAACGACTTCAACTATGTTTCAACTCATGCCAAGGCGATTGTTGCGGCAGGAAAATACAATATCGTCAGCGCTTCGGTAAAAGCCGTGGAAAGCAAACAGTTGCCGTTGGAGCAATTCGACATGATAGACCTGCTATTAGGACTGGAGCGTGACGATGCACACAGTTTGGTATATTATAAAACCATGAAGCCCAACCTGCAACATCTGTTGCGCCAGTACGCCAACCATGGCGGTTCTCTACTGGTGAGCGGCGCCTACGTCGGTTCTGATATGAAATCAGACGAAGACAAGAACATGCTCGCAGAGGTATTGAAATGCCAAAGTGCCTCGCCTTACAAGGCTGCCAACGACAGCATCACGGGCATGGGAACCACCTTCGATTTTTACCATCAGATGAACGAAGAGCATTATGCGGCAACGGCAGCAGACGTGATAAACCCCGTAGGGAAATCCTTTGCCGCCATGCGCTATGCAGACGGTCAAACGGCAGCTGTTGCCTATCAAGGCAACGACTATCGCGCCTTGACCATGGGATTCCCCTTCGAGTGCATCAAAAGCGATAAAAAGCGCAATACACTCATGCGTGGCATGATCAATTTCCTGATCAACAAACAGTAATAACTCAAAACAAAACAATATTAACTCAAAAAATCAACAATCTATGTACAGAATCCAGAGCAACCCCACAGGAACCCGCAGTATAGAAGTCAGCGAGCAACACCTTGCAACAATCGAGAAGTATCAACTCTTCCGCGATCTTATTGACTCCAATGGGTATATTGACGAACAGGTCTTAGACAAACTCAAACTCAACATTCGCGCCCTGCTCGAATCTGAAGCCACAACAGACAAGGCACTTCTTGACCTTTGCCTCGACGTCATCTACCATCATAACATGAAAGCTTTCGGCTTGCAACAGCTCATTCTGCTGTTCATCAACTGGAAGAACCAAAACGAAGATTCTATCGGAGTGGACGCTGACGTCATACAGGGCACTCCCCTCAACTAAAATACATATACATTGGCAAACAGCAAATATCAACTGACAGACTTTCTTCCTACTACAAAGAAAGAAATAGAACTACGCGGCTGGACAGAACTCGACGTTATTCTGTTCAGCGGAGACGCTTATGTAGATCACCCGTCGTTTGGCGCAGCAGTCATCGGACGCATACTGGAAGCCGCCGGCTATAAAGTGGCTATCGTACCACAGCCCGACTGGCATGGTGACTACCGTGACTTTAAGAAACTGGGACGACCACGCCTGTTTTTCGGCATCTCACCGGGATGTATGGATTCCATGGTCAATAAATATACAGCCAACAGACGGTTGCGTTCCGAAGATGCATACACCCCTGACGGGCGACATGATATGCGTCCTGAATATCCAACGGTGGTCTATAGTAATATTCTCCGTCAGCTCTACCCCGATGTCCCTATCGTACTTGGAGGCATCGAGGCTTCTTTGCGACGCCTCACTCACTACGACTATTGGCAAGACCGATTAAGACCGTGCCTGCTTTGTGACGCACCGGCTGATATCATCTCATACGGCATGGGAGAGAAAACCATTCTTGAAATTGCCCGTTGCTTAAACGATGGACTGCCCCTCTCTTCACTTCACGAATTGCCCCAGGTCGTCTATCTTGCCCGTCGCAACGAAATTGTCGATGGCATCAGCGATCATGATATCGTGCTCCATAGCCACGAAGACTGTCTTAGAGACAAGCGGAAACAAGCCGAGAATTTCCGGCACATCGAAGAACAGTCGAACATGATGCACGCCCAACGCCTCATTCAAGCCGTCGGCGACAAATATGCTGTTGTCAATCCGCCCTATCCGCCCATGACAACCGAAGAACTGGATGCCTCGTTTGATCTGCCCTACACGCGCCAACCGCATCCGAAATACAAAGACAAGCGGATTCCGGCGTATGAGATGATCAAATACTCCGTCAACATCCATCGAGGATGCTTCGGAGGATGCGCTTTCTGCACCATCTCTGCCCATCAGGGAAAATTCATTGCCTGTCGCTCCAAACAGAGCATTTTGCGCGAGGTTAAACAGGTCATGGGGATGCCTGGCTTCAAGGGTTACATCTCAGACCTTGGCGGACCTTCTGCCAATATGTATGGCATGCGAGGACGCAATCTGAATGCGTGCGAGAAGTGCAAACGACCCAGTTGCATCCACCCGCAGATTTGTCCCAATCTCAATACCGACCATACCGCCCTGCTGGATATCTACCGTAGCGTCGATGCTATTCCCGGCATCAAGAAGAGTTTCATCGGCAGCGGTGTGCGCTACGACCTCATTCTGCATCATAGCAAAGACGAAGAAAGCAACAAGGCTGCCATGGAGTATGCCCGCGAACTCATCACCAAACATGTCAGCGGACGACTGAAGGTGGCTCCCGAACACACCAGCGACAACGTATTGCAGCTGATGCGCAAACCGCCATTCAGACAGTTTGACGATTTCAAGCACATCTTCGACCGCATCAATCGCGAGGCACACCTCAACCAACAGATCATCCCCTATTTCATCTCCAGCCATCCAGGCTGCAGAGAAGAGGACATGGCGCAACTGGCTGTGCTCACCAAACGCCTCGATTTCCAGTTGGAGCAAGTGCAAGACTTCACACCCACCCCCATGACCGTTTCTACCGAGACATGGTACACAGGCTACGACCCTTACACCCTCCAGGAGGTGTATAGTGCCCATAGCCAAAAGGAGAAACTTGCCCAACGACAATATTTCTTCTGGTACAAACCAGAGGAACGCAGATCCATAGAACAGAGTCTGCGACGCATCGGGCGTTCCGATCTGATTAGAGAACTATGCCCAGGGTCTGGCGGAAACACATACCGCCAACAGCCGACAGGGATGCCTCACTATAAGAAATACAACAATGAAAATCATCGAACAGAAAATACAGGGAAAGGATCCGGAAAAGAAATGCGAGGACGGAATCGTCGTAACAGATGATTTCATCGCAGTCATTGATGGGTCAACAGCCAAGACCAACTACCGGCACAGCCGGTTTCGTTCCAACGGGCGACAGGCCATGCGGTTGACCGGCAAATACATCAAGAAAATGCCCAAGGGAATTGATTGCCATCAGTTTCTGATAGGGGTGACCAACTATATCCGTAGAGAGTATAAGAAATCGGAAACAGAACACCTCCTCCTGCATCCGGAAGATCGCCTCACCTGTTCTGCCATCATCTATAGCCGCCTTCAACGGCAATTATGGCTGGTGGGCGACTGCCAATGCTTGATAGACGGCGAACTGATAGACAATCCGAAACCCGAAGAGGCTGTTCATGCCGCCAAGCGGTCTGAATATGCCAAAAAGCTGTTGAGTCAGGGCACTACCGTAGATCAACTGCTCACCAAGGACGCCAGTCGCGAATATATTATGGCTGATATGGTGGAGAGCATGAAACAACAGAACGTCAGTTATGCCGTGATAGACGGTTTTCGCATTGCCGAACAGTTTGTGAAGGTCATCACCCTCGATTTCCAACCTCACCATATCGTCATGGCAAGCGATGGCTACCCCTTCCTGCGTGAAACACTCGACGAGAGCGAACGGCTGCTCCGGCAACAGCAGGAGAACGACCCACTCAATATCGACACGTTCTTAGCCTGCAAGGCATTCCTCTACGGCCAGGATTCATTCGACGACAGGAGTTACATCAGCTTCGAAATCTGATTCCATCGTTCCAGAAACAATGGCAGGCTAATCATCAAAAATCCACGGAGTGTTTAGTTTATAGATTAAAGGTTAGAGGTTATAGGTTAGAGATTAGAGATTAGAGATTCTATTTGAAGATTATTTTTAAGATTTTAGTTAAGATTTCGAGCATCTCCGATGCGATCCATAACAAAACCTTTCCCAAAAGCGAGGTACTCGAGCGCATTTTCAGTCGAGATGTTCGTTAAAGATTTTGTTTCCGTCTAAATTCCGATGATATATTTCTTGCCGTAGGCAACTAAAAAAATCCACGGAACACACAATACGGAGAAAGATTTTCGTAGGATGATAAGACCACTCCCTCAGACTTCAGACCTCAGACCTCAGACCTCAGACCTCAGACTTCAGACCTCAGACCTCAGACTTCAGACTTCAGACCTCAGACCTCAGACCTCAGACCTCATCATTCGTTTTTTAGCTTGGGTAGTGATAAATGATACTTCACCGCCATGAAACGTATCAGACAGGTTGTGGCAAACGAGACGATGACAGTCACCTCAATAGGAACATTCAAGACCACCAGTCCCCAATACGCAAGACCGCCGGCAACGGCAGCAATGGCATAGATCTCCTTGCGGAAAATCACAGGTTCGTTGTTGAGAAGCACATCACGGATCACTCCTCCTGCCGACCCTGTAATACATCCCATGATGATGGCGACCCAAAACGGCTGTCCAAAGACGATAGACTTCTGAATACCGGCAATATTAAAGAGAGCCAGACCCAGTGTGTCAAAAGCAAACCATGCGTTGCTCAACCTTTTAAGGTGGCGGGCAAAGACAATCACAAACAATAACGCCATTGCCGTACATTCCATATAAATAGGATTGGTCATCCAGAAAGGAGTAGTTCCCAACATCACGTCACGTATCGTACCGCCGCCGATAGCCACCGCAATTCCGCAAACGTAGCCGCCAAACCAGTCAAATCTTTTGGATGCAGCATGCCGAATACCGGATATCGCAAAGGCAAATGTTCCGAGAAACTCAATAATCTGCTGCACCAGGATATCATATTCCATATTCATTGTTTATACCTTTCCCCCCAATAGTTAACCATTCTTTCATAGAGTTTTTCTTCTGCCGGCGAGTGTTGCCCATGCCATATCCGTTCGTCAACAAGAGCATCAGGCATATATTGCTGTGGTGTGAAATGACCAGGATAGTCATGCGGGTAGAGATAACCGTCATGATAGCCCAACTGCTTCATGAGCTGCGTAGGCGCATTGCGAATAGGAAGCGGAACAGGCTGGTTGCCAGTCCGTCTGACAAGTTCCAAGGCAGCATCAATACCTAAATAGGCAGAGTTGCTTTTCGGACTCGTTGCCAGATACACAGTAGCTTCTGCAAGCGGAATGCGCCCTTCGGGCCACCCAATCTTCTGCACAGCATCAAAGGCTGCATTAGCCAGCAATAACGCATTAGGATTAGCCAATCCGATATCTTCTGAAGCTGAAATCACCAAACGGCGTGCTATGAATTTAGGATCTTCCCCACCCTCTATCATCCTCGCCAACCAATAGAGTGCCGCATCGGGATCAGACCCACGGATACTCTTGATGAAAGCGGAGATAATATCATAGTGCATCTCCCCATCCTTGTCATAAGCCAGCGGATTCTGTTGCAAGCGCTCAGCCACCATTTTGTCGTCAATAACAATAGGCTTACTCTTGTCCGATGCTTCTATCACCAGTTCCAAGATATTGAGAAGCTTACGCGCATCGCCACCGCTGAACCGCAACAAGGCATCCGTCTCTTGCAGCGTAATATCCATCTCTTTCAGATAGACATCCTTCGTGATGGCCCTGTCGAGCAACTGCAACAAATCATCTTTTTCCAATGGTTTCAGCACATAGAGTTGACAGCGGGAAAGTAGAGGTCGTATCACTTCAAACGAAGGATTTTCGGTAGTAGCGCCAATAAGCGTCACCACACCTTTCTCAACAGCCCCCAACAGAGAATCCTGTTGCGACTTAGAGAAGCGATGAATCTCGTCGATAAACAATATCGGTGATGCCTCGTTGAAGAAGCGCCCTTTCTGTGCACGTTCTATCACATCCCTTACATCCTTTACCCCACTCGTCACGGCAGAGAGCGTATAGAATGGAGTTTCAAGCCGATGTGCTATGATCTGCGCCAAGGTAGTCTTGCCGACTCCCGGTGGTCCCCACAATATAAACGAGGAAATCCGCCCAGCGTCTATCATCTTGCGCAAGACAGCCCCTTGTCCAACAAGGTGCTGCTGTCCTATATAGTCATCGAGCGTCCTTGGACGCAAGCGTTCTGCCAATGGTTCTGCCATAGATTCTTATCAATTTTGATACAAAGGTACTCTTTTTTTTTATAATACCATCGTTTTCTGTAAGTCAAATGAGCACAACCGAATTTTATTCGGATTTTGCCATGACGAGAAAACGAAGAACGAAGTTCATGGTTTTCGATAAGTCAAATTTCTCTATGTAACACGATATGCCAGGGATAAAATTATAACTTTGTCCCATGTAACATGCCAACCTACTACGTGCCATCCCTTACGGATGTGCTTATAGAAATCTTCCATTTTATGGCACCTTTTCTCGCCATGGCAGACCTCGAACGAGCTCGGGTCTGCTCATCTGGCTTAACGAAAACGTTCGTTTTCCAAAAGATTTTTTTCAAGGCTCTTTCTCATCATCGGATCTTAACGGAACTTAAACAGATTTCTTGCGAAGCAACATCTTAAAAAAGATTTCCTCCAAAGATTTTTCGCGAAGCAACCCCCCAAAAAATCCACGGAACACACGGAGGACACAGAGAAAGATTTTCGTTAAAGATTCAAATTCCATTTTGATAAACTTTCCACGATGTCACAGGTCCATGGATACAAATTAAATCTGAGAAACTCACTCCTTTCGGAGGAATATTTTCGGGTCATGGAGCAATTTGACTCCACATTGTCATCTGTAATGTTTCAGAGCTGATTGCGGTGTCACAGGGTCATTGACATCATGACTTATAATTTCAAGGGGGGCGAATTCGACCCCCTTGATGTCACAGGTCAATGTCATCACCCCCAAGCGTTACAATATAACAATATAACAGTTTTCTAAAACGATTTTTTTGCGTTACAAGCGTTACAGTATTACAGTTTTTGAAAACGATTTTTTTTAGTTGCCTACGGCAAGAAATAATCTGTAATTCAGGGAGGCAGCAAACAAAATCTTTAACTAAGATGAAGTCTGAGGTTTGAAGTCTGATGGACTGGGCTTTGTCACGCCACAAGAATCTTTAACGAAATCCTTGACCAAAATGCGCTCGAGTACCTCGCTTCTGGGAAGGGTTTTATTTTGGATCGCCTACGGCTCTACATCTAAACAAAAATCTTAAAAATAATCTTTAACAAAAATCCGTGTAATCCGTGTAATCCGTGGATGTTTTTAGTTGCCTACGACAAAACAAACCATAGGTAAATCTTTGGAGGAAATCTTGTTTAAGATATGGCCTATGGCCAGAAATCAATCTTCAAAATTTGGCTCAAACACTTTCCACGTCGGATGTTTGGTAACCGAAGAGAGTGACTGCCGTTTTACATTGGTTATACCCTCAAAGTCATAAAGGCATTCATCGATAGCTATTTCAGACAGCTTCCGTATGTATGCTTCCGAACCTGCATAGTTGACGACAAAAAGGAAAGGCTCCTTTTCGTTAGCCAAATGATTGATACGGTCTATAATATTTTGTTTCATTGTCTTGCATATACATATAAAAATGCTAAATTATACTATTTATGAGAGAACGCCAAAAATATCCGTAGCCATTTTTACTACGTTTGAAAAAATGCATAACTTTTACCATTATTCTTGAATGCGATAACTTTAAGATATAAAATGGTTACTGATCTGTGATGTAACAATGAAAAATCACAAATATTTTACATCCTCAAAAACTCCATAAACCGTTACATTCATTGGCAGGTGCAACTGTTATGGAGTAATACTCTACGCACTTACTTCTTTATCGTTAATAATGCATAAATATTGGGGGGTGTATACGTTTTTTAATGTATTGCACCTTATCTTTGCTTATCAGAAAACATCCATAACCAAAGTAATAGAAATAGAAAATGGCAAAGAGCAAAAAAGACTTTACATTACTTCTCATTGCGCTCTTTTGCAGTTCTTTGGCTCATGCACAAAAGCAAGTTCCTGCAGAACGGAAAGATTCCATTGACAATGGAAGTAATATTATAAAGATAGTTGGAAATCATTCCAACAAGGGTGCGGTCAACAACGCCCTTGACGTGTTGAGTGGTCAGGCTGCTGGTGTCAACGTGACATCCAACGGTCTTGATCGCATGGCTATGCTCAATAGTGTGCGAGTACGTGGTACAACCTCCATCATCGGTGGCAATGACCCTTTAGTGTTGATTGATGGGGTTACTTCTGACGTACTTACCCTATCAACCATCTATCCTGCAGACATCGAGAGTTTTCGTATATTGAAGAATGCTGCGGAGACCGCCATGTATGGTTCACGTGGAGCGTCTGGTGTTATAGAGGTGAAAACCAAGAAAG
>SAMEA104315426__coassemble_201_pt1 | contig 60580 bp, 48 predicted proteins | sample SAMEA104315426__metabat2_low_PE_024 | metagenome-assembled genome bin SAMEA104315426 (sample SAMEA104315426) | gut metagenome | biome: Monkey gut; feature: monkey-associated habitat; material: faeces | place: China | collected 2013 | reverse complement strand
ACTCATAAATCTACCCTTAATCGTGTATTGGATGATAGTTGCGGATTTTAGGATATATTCAAATAGTGATGTGTCGTATCACTTGTTTCAGATATTATTGCAGATGCGAGAACATGAATTGTTATTGGGTGGTTATTGGTTTTTAAGGGCTCTTTTTGTTGGAGGTATTATAGCATTTTTTATGCTATTACTTGTAAGTGTAACAAGTCAAAAAATGCGTATTGCTCACCTACCAGGATATGTAATTGGGGGGGCAATCTTAATTACGACTTGTGTGTGGGTCAATCATGCGCACTATTCGCGGCCTAACGCGTATCTTATTACTGCTCAGGATTTTGCAGCGGCATTGTTGTTCTATATTGGTTATGGATTCCGTTACTTTTGTATTCGCAAGTTTAGATGGTACGAATGTATTATTGCTTTGGTGATAGTGCTTTTAGGCTCTTATCTGTGGCCTATGGGATTGGCAAATCAGTTCTATAATAATCATAAGTTGCTACCTTATCTCTTTACGGCCGTATTGGGTTCATGGGGAGTCTATAGTCTTCCATGGAAACGGATTGCGCGAGGAATATTAGAATTGCTGAGATATATTGGCGAGAATACATTGTCTATCCTTACGTGGCATTTCTTGACCTTTAAAATGGTATCTCTATTTATCATCATCATCTATCATTTACCCATAGAAAGACTTGGTGAATTTCCCGTTATAGTAGAGTATGCAGCGCGGGGGGGGTGTATTGCTTACTTCTTAGTGGGGATGATTGTGACCTGCGCCATCGCTTACTGCAACCGCTGGATTCACAATTCATGGCTGAAACTATAAAAGGGTCATTACTTTAGCACAGAAATAATCATTTTATTTCTTCCAAAGATTCATCATTTTCTCGACGATGGGTGCCATGTCGTAATACTTATATTCTGCCAGACAACCTCCGAAGATGACGTTCTTTTCTGCGTCTGTCAATGCCTTGTATTGATTGTAGATAGCCATGTTTGTTTGGTCGTTGACAGGATAGTAGGGCTCCATGTCATCCTTTCATTCGGTGGAATATTCGCGCGAGACGACTGTCTTTGGGTAGTCATAAACGGCTTGCCTAAACATCTCAAAATGCTTGTGCTCAATGCTACGCGTATAGGGCACATCGCGCTCGGTATAGTTGACGACGGCATTACCTTGATAGTTGGATATGACATCAAAAGGTGCGAGAAATGGTAAAGTCGTGCATAAAATGGTTTACGACTCGTAAACCGCATAGTTATGACTCGCAAACCGCATACTTATTTTAGCGTGAGTTCGACGAAATATAAGTGCTTAAAAATTTGGTGATTAGCGAAAATTATTGTAACTTTAAAGTGTCAAAATCAAAAGTTTAAAAACCATAATCGTTATAATCACCGAGGACATAGTTACTGAAATTTTCTGTATTGCGGATGACTTCTGCAAAGTTTTTGATGCCCAAATGGAAAAATACACCATAAAAAGCAATTTAAATTCTTGTAAGATATTGTTTTTTTTCGTATTTTTGCAAAAAAGAAATAAAATGCTTTATTCAATCATTACAATCAACTTTAACAATTGTGATGGTTTGCGTCGCACTATTGAGAGCGTAGTAAACCAAACCAATGATAACTATGAATATATCGTTATTGATGGTGGATCAACCGATGGTAGTGTTGATGTTATCCAAAAATACTCTGACAGAATATCCTATTGGGTGTCAGAAAAGGATGATGGAATCTATAATGCTATGAATAAAGGTGTACGGCATGCACATGGTGACTATTGTTTATTTCTTAATTCTGGAGATTCATTTTATGACAAACATGTGTTGAATGAAAATTTACTTTCAGACAACAAGAGTGATATCGTTGTGGGAAGATTAGTTTCTGACTCTGATGGGAGGGAGTTATTCTCTCCACCGAGTGATGATATATCTATGTATTATTTTTATACTAGCACTTTACCTCATCAAGCGAGTTTTATCAAAACAAAACTGTTAAAACAACATCCTTATGATGAATCACTAAAAATTGTGTCTGATTGGAAATTCTTTGTTGATATGATTATTATACATCAGTGTTCTGTTCGATTTGTTGATATAAAGATAGCAAAGTTTGATATGAATGGTGTAAGTACATCAGATACTCAAAAAACATGGGAAGAAAAATATTCAATTCTTCAGAGAATGTTACCATACCGTGTCCTGATTGACTATAAACGCATGAAAGCGTCAGAATGTTTGACACAAACACTGACTTCTCAATTGCGTAGAAGTTATACAATTGATAGGCTAATATACATGATTGCTCGTGTTTTACTTAAATTTAAATAAGATTATGTCTTATAGTCCTAAAATATCTATATTGATTCCAATATACAATGTGGAGAAATATCTTCCAAAATGTTTAGAGTCTGTTTTCGCGCAGACATATAAAAATGTTGATTATGTTTTTGTGGATGATTGCTCATCGGATAATAGTCTGAATGTCCTAAAACAATCTTTAGCAAAAAACAACATACCAGACGATAAATATACTATAGTGTCACATAGTATTAACGAGGGAATTGCGGTGTCACGTGCAGATTGTATTGCTAATGCCAAAGGTGATTATGTACAATTTGTTGATAGTGATGATTGGATTGAACCGACAATGACCCAGGAAATGGTAGATGCGACAAAGAATGGGGAAGTCGATATTGTTGGATGTCATTATGTAAAGGACTATTTGAATGCTGAAACAACATTTCATAAGGAGTCATATAGTTGTTCGACGTCGGAGAACTTGATTAGATCGATAAACTATGATATATCAACTGTGTTGTGGAAATTATTAATAAGAAGAACATTGTTTGATAATTTTGGCATTACACCTCATGTTGATATTGTTGAAGATTATATTATATCAATAAAACTCTTTTTCTACGCAGACACCTTTGCAGTTGTTGATAAGTATTTGTATCACTATGTTCAATATAATCAGGGAAGGGTTTCATTCCAAACTCTACGAAGTATAAACAATCATATAAAAGGGGTAAAAGAGGTAGAAGCGTTTATAAATGAAAAGGGGATTCGGACAAAAAAAGTAGTCGAATTGTTGAATCTAAGAAAATTCAATATAAAGAGTAATTTCTTAACGCGAGGTCTGTTTAATATTGCAGCATATGAGGAAACTTTTCCGGAATCAAATAAGGAATGGCGTAAGATTGGCTATTCACGAAAAGAACGTATAAAGTTTTGGCTTGCTGAAAAGCAATTGTATTTTGTGTTGGTTTTAATAATGAAGATGTAATATGGAGAAAAAAGCAAAGGTATCTGTTTTGGTACCATTTTATAATGTAGAGAAGTATGTGGGTAGATGTGTTGAGTCACTATTCTCTCAGACATATTCCAATATAGAATATGTCTTTGTGAATGATTGCACACCAGACAATAGTATGGATATTATCAATGAATATATTGATAAATTCAATGTTAGGAATAAGTGTGTAATCATAAATCATGAGGTAAATAAAGGAATCTCTGCATCGCGAAATGATTGCCTTGATAATGCCACAGGAGACTATATCCTTTTTATCGATAGTGATGATTATATCGATAAAGATATGGTAGAACTATTGGTAAAGGCTGCCATAGAAAACAATGCCGATATCTCAGGGTGTGGCTATATAGAGGAATATAAAGATCGCAGTGTAGAGATGCCGCAAAGATATACGAATAATCATGTCGAAATGATGCGTGCAATTACATTGCTTACAATAAAAGGTGTGATGTGGAAATTGTTGATTCGCAGAAGTATCGTAGAAGAAAATCAAGTTCGTTTCATTCCTGATAACACGATGGTTGATGACTATTTGTTTTGCTGTCAGGTGTTCTTTTATGCAAAAAGGTTTGCATCGGTCGACAAATGCATGTATCACTATATACAATACAATCCAAATAACTATAGCAAAACCAGAGAGTTTAATATCACGAGTCAAGCAAAAGCCATTGTTAAAACAGAAGAGTTCTATAAAGAAAATGGTGTGTATGAGATTGTAAAAGAAGAACTTCTTCAGAGAAAGTTTATTTCCAAACTACCTCTTTTGCTTAACAGGAATTGTTATAATGTGAAACTATGGCGAGAACTGTTCCCCGAAAGCAACAATGTATGGAAGAAGATGAACTTTAGCTTTAAGCAAAAAATCTTGTTTCGATTGGCTTCGTCTCCACTAAGTGTATTGTTGAAAATACTTATGTAAACATTGAGAGTGCGATATAGAATATATATAATATATAGTTTAGAAAGAAGATGAGTAATCCGAAATATTCTTTTGTTCTTTCCGCCTATAAAGCAGATTTTCTTAAGGAGGCAATAAAGAGTATTCTTAGTCAGACATATCGTAATTTTGAGCTAATCATAGTTAATGATGCTTCACCATATGATCTATATTCTATTGTCGCATCCTTTCGTGATGATAGGATTACATACTATAAGAATAAATCAAATGAAGGTGGCAAGTCTTTGGTGAATCAATGGAACAAATGCATAGAATATGCTAAGGGGACTTATACTATTATGGCATCAGATGATGATTTGTATGATAGCAAATTCTTAGAAAATGTAGATGTATTGGTAGATAAATATCCTCATGTGAATGTATTAAGAGGACGAGTTGTAAGAATTGACAAAAAAAACGAAGAGATAGATTGGGAATTCCATTTAAACGAATGGCTATCTCAAGAAGACTTTTGCTTGTTTTGGTCAAAAGGAATAATCGATTGTTTAGCTAATTATATCTACAGGACTTCTGTTTTAAAAAAACGAGGATTTGTAGATTTCCCTCACGCCCACTATAGCGATGTTGCAACATCATTTTCTATGGCAGACAAAGGAATTGTTAATTGTAAAGATGCATATTTCTACTTTCGAACATCAGAAGTGAATTTATCCAATTCAAGCAACAAAAAGGTTGTTATGTGTCAAATACAAGCAACTATGTCTTTCTTTTCATGGCTTACTGATTTTGTTGAGAGATATGGAAAAAATAAAAAGAAAAAAGAGTGTGTAATCTTTTTTTATAAGAATCAATACAAAAGAATGTTGATAAACTTGTATAAAAAGATGCCATTTCCCATTTTCTTTTGCCATATTCCTAAAATATTAAATGATAAATATTTGTATCGAAAAGAACGAATACTAATGTTATTATCTCGCTTTATAGGATAGGTAATCAACGGCTTTTTGATAAAAATGTAGCAACGACATTTTCACGAAGTGATGGCGTTTACTGTATGACTTACTGATTATTACACCTTTGAAAGGCATTTCTAACGTAAGCATTCGATACAACAGGTAGTAATACCGTATGCAGTACAATAAAACGAGCCAATAATGCTTACGGACAACTATGCCCTGACAAAAACAATAATCGACTCAAATTACGATAAAACCCTGAAATAAAGCAGACGAGGAAAACCTCAGAAGGCATACCCTTGTCTATAGATATTGAATTTTTAGAATTAAACGACAATCCCTATTTAACTCGTATAATATTTCAGTACAAGTTTTATTATTTTCTTAGATGATAATGTATGTCGTTTATCTTGTTTCTGATTATTGCGCGTAAGCCGTTTATGTTCAGTGATTTATGAAATCCTTCTTCAAGTGGCATTATCAATGGTATGTGTTTGATACGAAGATGATGATGGGCGCAAAAGACATTAATAAGTCTTTCACTCATATATCCGTAGATGCGGCTTTGTACAGGGTCGTCAATTGGGGGAACACGCTTTTCAACTTCAAAGAGTATGTTAAACAACCATTTAGAATATTCATTAAAATACTTCCAATGGGTAATGAACATGTTATAACCAACAGAAACATTACTTCGATCCATTGTGTTTTCAAATGCAGAAAGATATTCTGGGGTCTTTTCTTTTATTATAGAACGCAAGGTTTCCCAGTCTTTAGCGATATGATAATCATAGTATTGTTGAGTGTTACTGACTCGCCAATGACGTGCGATGGGTAATATGATTTCATATTTTTTGAGAATACTTTCTAAATCAGGAAATGTATATTTGTTATTCAGAAAATCTTTTGTAGTGGTAAAATGTTTGTCAGAAGAGAATAACGGACAAAATTGTTGGAAGTCAAAATATCGGCGATAATGGTTTAGTCCCACGATATCTACGTTCTTTAGGTTTTTCCATGCCCAATAATGGCATGTCAGTTCGCAGAAATGAGGATTCTTAGACGATATGTTCTCTCCCTCATCATCGGGCTGATAACCTTGTATTTTTTCGTGTAGTGCAGCTCCTGCTTGAACAGGAAGAAAATATTCATGTTGTGGGAGTTCTACTTTTTTGTGAGAACAAATGAAGATAGTTATCTTTTTCATAAGCTTTATTTATGGTGTGAGGTGTGAATGAAATCATTACTTTTGATGTTTATCTTCGTCAGGTTTTGAAGCATACTGCCTGTAAGCTTAAAAAATGAGATAATTTTACCGAAGATAGCTCTTGTGCGGAGATGGCGAGGAATGGCTATCAAGAGGGCTATAATCAACGCAATAAACAATGCCCACCAGCGAAGTCCCCATTGCCAACAGACACAGGTCATTATGATTGCAACAACAGGTATTGTTGCTAAAAGTATAGAACGAGGTATCAGTAGCTGTTGTAGGGTCTTGTCAATATAGTTGATGTTCCCTTTTATAAGAGCCTTGGGTAAATAAGGGAGCATGAACAAAAGACTTTGTATCTGACCAGTCATCCAACGAAGACGCTGGCGACGGAAGTTATCTTGATTAGATACCTTCTCATCATAAACATGGATAGTTGCCTCATACTTGATGAAAATATTTTCTTGCATGAGCATGGCTTCTAATTCGCGGTCTTCTACTGCAGTTTGTAGTTTGGATACATGATTTTTGAACCATTCAAAACGGAAACACATGCCTGAACCGATTAATGCTGACGACATTCCTATTATGTTATGGGCTTTACGGAAAATGGTATTGTTGATTTCTTCACTTGTTCCTTCAAGTGCAGCAATGTCGTTGTCGCTATTCTTTGCGCAACGATGACATTGAACGAAATCAAAACCTTGACAACAAACAGCGTTAAGACGCTCAAGGAAATCAGCATGAACCACATTGTCTGCATCTAAAATGACCACATGGTCGTACTGTTTCCTGGTTTCTAAAATAGCATATTGTAATGCTCTTGCTTTACTACTCTTATAGAATATAGGTCGATGGAGCGTGATGGGGAGCGCAAGCAAGGCATCGTTGGTGCTCTTTGTCATGTGGTCAGAAATGACAGCAACATCATAATGTGTCTTCGGGTAGGTTTGTTCCAGAAAACTTTTGATGGATGATACTATAACTGCATCTTCATGATAGGCAGGGAATAATACCAAATAGGTGTGTTGCACCTCTGTTATGGTAGCTTTATTTTTTTTGTGATGAAACAAGGAAACGATGGCATAGAATAATACATAAATGACAGAAGGCGCTATGAAAATCCATAACGCAAGGTCAATGATATGTATGATAGTCCACATGGTATAGGGAGTTTATCGTTTTGTATGATGAAACTTTTTGTCGAGGTAATCTATAAAATCGGCTATCTTTGAAAGACCAGGAATGGATCTCATGAGTATCAAGGGTGATTTAAGAGAAGAGCGATTCCAATTCTCGTCAACAAGATAGTCTGGTGTTGCTAAAGCAAAGATAAATAGAACATAGGCAAACAATGCCCACCATTTCAATGCCAATGACATATAGATGAATGGGAGAATGGCGCTCATTATTACAACAAGTCCCATCAACACCATACGAGGCATCAGCATCCATTGTATAATCTTGTCTGCCAAGTCGTATTGGCGAGTCAGTATTGCCCAAGGAAGATGATGGATGTTCTTGAGTAGTGTAACGAACTGGCTTTTTATCCATTGACCACGTTGACGGTTGAAGTCTTCTGCATGTTGTGGCTTTTCGTCATAGACATAAAGGTCTTCCACATATTCCACAAATACGTGTTGTTGGAGTAGAATAGACTCTAAATTCTTATCATCCCAACTGGCCTTAGATTGGAGAATTGTAGATTTGAACCATTCGTAATCAAACGCCATTCCTGACATACAAAGACTGGCAGATAATCCCAAACGATTGTGTCCTTTACGGAATATGGTGTTGTTGATTTCCTCAAAAATAGCTGCCATTTGTGATACTTGACTCTTGCTGTTTCTTGAGACACGATGTGCCTGAAGAGCTCTCGTGCCTGCATTCTCGTAGGCAGTATTGCTCTTTTCTAGAAAATCAGGTTCAATGATGTTGCCAGCTTCAAGAATTAAAACAACATCGTAGAGCTTGAATTGGGGCAGATTTGAAATGGCCAATTGGAAATACTTTGCCTTATTGCTTTCTCGGAAATTGGGGGTGAGTAGTGTAATAGGTTGCTGTGCCAAATGGAAATTGGTCATCTCGTTGTTGCGATCTGATATGACAGTGATATCAAATAACCGTTGAGGATAACTCTGACCTAATGCAGAGGCTACTGTTTGCTCTACGTTACTATTGCGGTATGAAGGTATAAGAATGATGAAACGGTTCTGATGTTTCACTTTCTGGGTGTAATGACGCTTTGGCAACATTGCTGCCAAAGTGAAAATCGTCATATATATCACCGTAAATGATATCAGACAGAATAATGTGATGTCACAGAAGTATAAGAGTGTCCAGATGTCCATAATCTAAAGTTTTATATAGTCAACAATGCCATTGATTACGGATAGTGCATGACGCAACTTGCCATGAAGGAGCGATAGCAACATATCCTTGGGTGCTACAATGCCGATTAAATACGATTTTGAGCATAGCCCCTTGAAACCAGAATAATTCCTTTTGACGAACAGCAAACGGTTGCGTGTAATGTAATACATGCGAAGCGGTGAGCTTTGGCCTGTGGCGCGACTTTCCTTATGAAAGACTGTAACGACAGGGTCATACCAAATCTCATAGCCAGCCCGACGTATCATGATACTCCAGTCTAATTCCTCATAATAAAGGAAGTAACATTCTGGCATCATTCCAACTTGGTCAATAACTTCACGCTTGACCATCATAGCAGCCCCATGGGCATAGGGTGTTGGATGAGCTGTATTATACTGTCCATGATCTTGCTCATCATAGCCGATTGCACTGTTGCGCATGGTGATAGATGACAGGGGAGTGTAGCCTGCAAATTGAATGGGTGCATCGTCCCAAAAGAAACGTATCTTTGGGCATATAGCTCCAATCTTAGAAGATGAGGCAAAACGATTGACCAAGGCTTGAAGATTCACTTTGACTTTGCCCTCACGAAAGAATACGGTATCGTTATTGACAAAAAAAAGAAATTGTCCTTTTGCTGCTCTGATACCGAGATTATTTCCTCCAGCGAACCCCAGATTCTTATTACTTCTAATTACCCTAACTTGAGGATAACGGTGTTCGATAATAGTGGCTTCATCATCACGGGAAGCATTATCTACCACTATCACCTCTAATGGATAATCATCAAAGGGGATGGTGTCAATCAGCGAACAGGTGTCGTCGAGTCCGTTGTAATTGATGGTGATGATAGATAATAATGCTTCCAATGTCTTGATGTTTTATACGCGCGATGCTTTCTTTTTCTCCAGTTTTAGTCGTTTTCTTTCAGCTTCTTTCTCTAATAATTTGTTTTCCCATTCAGTCCATTCCTTTTCCATATAGGGTAGAGCATAGACTAAACTGAGACCACCATAGTAAATTAAACAGTTGGGGAAATTCAATAGAATTTGGTTGGCATATCCTCCTAACTGCATTGATACAAAGGCGCAACATAATCCTGCACCAATACCTCGCATGGATGGACTGTTTATCCTGAATAGGACAGTCCAACATGCTCCACCTAACATGATGAGCATGGTCAATACGAAAGTGATGATGCCTATCTTTCCTGTACGTACCCAAATATATACATATTCTGAGTCAGGGGGAATCTCTGTCAAGATACGGTATTTGTTATTGGCAGGTACTTGTTCACGTTCCATACCTATTCCAATTCCCCAAGGGGCTTCTTTGATATATTTCTTGATAGATTCCTTGTTAACATCACGTACGTTCATGGAAGCATCGTTTTTATCAAATGCCGTGCGCATACGCCTGATGGAATCATTGCTGTTTCCAATATTGGTAAATGCCAAGATAAAAAATGCAAAGACAAACATGCCCCCAACAAAAGCCGAGAGTTTGACCGATTTTGCCAAAACAGTATAGAACGCAATGCCTGCGCCAAAACACACAATAGCGGTACGGGTACCCGACGGAAACATAGCCCATGTAGAGGCAATGCCTGTGATGAGGAAAAAATAACGGTATTTTTTTACTTTGCTGGTTAAGGCAAAAATCAAGAATGCTACAGCCGTAGAGGCAATACCAATTCCAAAACTTGCTGCGTCATTGTGTGTTGAGAAATAACGTATGAGTGTTCCCCATCTGATGACGTGCGTTCGATATCCACGTCCATATAACCATGCATGTTCACCATTGGTGAATCCTATATTTTTCTGTTTCCATACCCAAAAAACAGAGAATAAGGAGAGGGATCCCCAAAATATCAAATAATATATGAGAATTTTGGGCTTGTCGATATAGATGATATAGACTAAGAATGCATAGAGAATCTGGAAAGCCATGAGTCTGGCACCAGTGTACCAAGCATAGACGTTCATTCCAAGACCACAGGTGTCATTGAAGATTTCCAGGGTGCAAAAACCACACCAAATCATCAATGCATAGAGCATCCAGTTGCCTGTACGTTCAAAGCAAGGGGATTTGCGAGCATCGATGATGGCTATGACCAACAAAACGATTTCCAATGCTTCGTTATAGAATGACATTGGTATGCCAGAGGGGATCCAGTTGTTCTTTGAAAACCATTGTAGGAAATAGTTGATAAAGAACAACAGCCAAAATGTTGCTGTACGCCATCGGAATGCCACATAAATGGCAATTACAACCAATGGTAACAGACATATCAATGCGAACATGCCAATACCAACTGTAACCAATTGGTAGATGGCGGCTGAAAACAGGAGAAAGAGCAATAATGCTCTTCCTCCGTATCTGTCTGTATATGGTGCGAACTTATTCTGCATGTATTTACAGGGCTTTGTTGTTTTCAGTGGCTGTCAATCCTAACTGAGACACACGATATACAAAGTTGTTGAACTTGGTATAAGGTGGCAATTGACCGACAAACTCTTCTACAGCATAGCGGCTTGCCTCTGTCAGATACATATAGAGTGTGTTCTTGTGATCTTCGTCGAGCATGGCCTCTACTTCTTTCAAGGCTTTCTGATCGACATCCTTCCAGGTGCGGTTGGCACGAGTTACCATGAGGTTGACAGTACCCATGTTTAGCAATGCTGGAGCAATGGAGTTATCGTTGAGGTTCGGGTACTCAATGATGGCTATCTCATCGGGCAAGATATCAGGACACAAGTCTTTGATGCCATTTGCCATAATGAATTTGCTGTCTTCTGCCAAGAAGTCTTCGTCGTAGGTAAGGCGGCGAACTTGCAGACCGATGGATATCCAATAGTTTTCCAATTCCTGAGCGAGATAGCTCCTTCCATTACCTGAGTCGGTAGAGATGAGGTTTAACACATTCTGCTGACCTTCCTTGAAATGGGGAAGCAGTGCCTTGCTCAACTGGCGCAATGACATATCGGCAATGGTCTTGTTGAAGCGGCGATAGCGCAGATTGCTTTCGCGTGGGAAGCAACCCATGACGGGCACTTTGGTGATGCGTTCTGAACGCATACGGTCACGAAGTGTACGATCGAGCAATTCGATAACGAAGAAGTATAATGCTGTCAGCATGAACGTCAGAAGAAATGCACCCAACAGAATCATGATACGATTGGTAGGCTGTGCATTCAAAGGGAACATCGGTGGGTTGAGTACACGGAGTGTGGCGGTACTCATCTGCAAGTTCTTCTGACGCAGGCGTGCTGCATTCAAAGCTTTCAGCATTTCCATATAGTTTCCTTCCACAAATCCTATATGACGGGCTTTGCGGTCCAAGGTGGCACCAATAGGAGAATAGAACAGATATTGGCGATCGAGATTCTGTTGCATGATATCTGTTGCGGACATCTGTGCTTTCACTTTTTCCATTAACAACATCTGATCCAACCATTTGTCAATCATTGGCTGAGCCTTAACACCTGTCTCAGTGCTGTAACTACCTGCTTCAATGTCGTGGGTGAGTTTTCTAACACGTTGTGTGGTGGCTTGAAGTTCTTTCTGTGCTTTTGCAAGTTCTTCCTGTGCCTCATTATTGAGGTCACTGCCTTCTCCGCTCATCAGTCGAAGGTTAGAGATACGTGACTGTAAACGTGAAATATCCTTGATTTCGTTGGTGAAATTCTGGTTTGCACGGATAACCTTGGCACGATCACCTAACTGGCGCTCCAAATAGTCCATAATGGCTTTCGAAGTGGTATAGTCCATCAACTGTTCGTTGCGGAAATTCTGCTGTTGGGCTTCCAAGGTGCTAAGTTGCTTGGTCTGTTCACCATAATTGATGATGCGTTTCGAAACGTTGTAGCGAATGAGATCATCTTCTGCGCCTGTCAGAATACGATAGAGGCGAGCAACCTCACGTTCAAAGAACTTGATGACATTGTTGGTTTCACCAAAACGAATCAACTGATATTGGCGAGCGAAGACTTCGTTCAAGATATCCAATGTGTTATAGGCGATACCTGCATCGTTGGCAGAATAACCTATATCGATAATATCACTACCATTTAGTTGGACAACTTTTAAACGTGAAGTAATTTGGTTCACGCTGAAATAAGGGTGATAGTTAAGCAAGCCAAAGATGTAGTTGTCTTGAGAGGGCTTGACGTATGCTTTCAGGTTAGCATAGGATGCCGATTCGCTATTGCGGTTAATCAATGCCTTGACTTCTGCAGGAACTTGGGCGTCAAGTTCACGGAAGTGTTCGGCTGAGATGTAGTTGTTGTCTTTATTTGGATTGCCATACATCATACAACGAGCAAACAGACGAAGGGAAACCTCATTGATAGTAGTCTCTGTAGTGATGATGAGCATCAAGTTGTTGATGTTGGTCTGGGGATTGCCTCCTGTAACACCCACACTACCTTCAATATTGTAGCCGGTAATCATACCTGTATAAATGGTAGCATTAGTGTCGTAAACGCGGTCCATGTGGCGGGTAGAGAACCATGCTATGATAAGGGCTATCATGGGGAAGATAACCAAATACCAACGTATCTTATATAAAAATCTGACGATATATCTGAATAAATCCATATTAGTAAGGCGTTATGTTATTTCTTTTTGTTGTTTTTGGCAGCTTCGCGTTCTGCTTTCTTCTGTGCTTCGCGTTCAGCTTTCTCTAACTGGCGATAGCGTTTCTCTTCATTTTTTACTTCTTCTGCAATACGCTTGTCAACAGCTTTGTTCTCCTTAGCAATCTGCTTGTCAGATTTCTGGATAGTATCATCAAGTGTTACGTCTGTTGTAGCATTGGTGATGATTGGTGTGCGAGAGAGAATTTCCAAAGTGATGATGTCTGTCATCAGTTGGGTTTGAAGGGCTTGGTATTGTTGTACAACGCTCAATTCAAAGCGCTTCGTGCCAGCATATCCTTCAATGCTCATATTGCCATTATGAAATTCTTCTTGGTTCAAGGCACCAGCACCTTGGTATGCTGCAGCACTTTCACTGGCGGTCTTTAGGGTAACCAAATTGTTGGTAATGGTCACATAAAGAATTCCAATTTGTTTTTTCAACTCTTCAAATTCAATGTCTTTTTTTAATTTTGCCTGTTCTGCCTCGATGCGCTTGCGTTTAATAGATGCGCTGAGGTCAAGGATGTCTTCCAATGGAACGGCAACATTGACACCAACATTCCAATAACTCTGCTCGGTTCCCTGAAATTGGTAAAGTGTCGGGCTATAAGCCGAAGAATTGTTTCCCCACATATCGGCCTTACCATAACTATAGCTGGCATGACCTGTGACGTATGAAAAGATATGGCGCTTCTGTTTGGCAACTTCTGCCTGTGCCAACTCCTGCGCTTTTGCCAACGACAGAATCTGAGGATTCTGTTTGGCATTTTCATACAACACGGATAATGGTGGTAAATGGAAGGTGGAAAAGTTGAGCGTGTTGTTTTCGCTGGAATCGAAGAATCCAGCGCTAATGCCACTTTCGTCCAACTGAGCATGGGCGGCAGTACCTGCACCAGTTAGAACTAAGAGCAATAGTAGTCTCTTGATTTTTTTCATCTCAATTTAGTTAATCTAATTTTTAAACGTTTTCTTTCTGGATAAATGCAAAGAGTGTACGGAATATTATCTTCATGTCGAGCATGAAGTTATAGGTCTGTCCATACGTGATGTCAAGTTGTTTGCGCTCTTCGGCAGACATATTGCCACCTTTGCCGCGCTCTTCTACTTGCCAAAGGCCGGTAAGGCCCGCGGGAGCCATGAAACGGTCAATGCTGGTGTCAACGGTTAGCTTTTCTGCCTCATATAGAGGAAGCGGACGATTGCCAACAATAGACATATCACCTCGAAGGATGTTAAACAACTGTGGAAGTTCGTCAATGCTGTATTTGCGGATGAAACGACCTACCTTAGTGATGCGTGGGTCATTTTCTATCTTAACAAATGCGTTATTATTCTCTTCTTCACGCTTCTTGTTGAATTCGCTTTCTGCTACAACGTAGTTGTCTCCAATGAGCATCACTTCTTCATCGCCAATCATCATGCCGGATTCCATACCCATGGTAAGCATTTCTTGTTCAGCCTCGTCACCCAAAGGTGCTGTAATACTCTTCTGCTTATCGGCCTCTTCTTTTTGATCAGTATCCTTTTCTGCATACTGGTTATGATCTTTGCTTAATTCCTTTAATCGACGCTCTGCATCTGCATACATGCTACGGAATTTAAGGAAGTTGAATACTGTGTAATTGGTACCTACTCGTTTCGATTTGAATAGAATCGGCCCTTTGCTTTCCAAACGAATGGCAATGGCAGTAAGGATGAATACAGGTGAAAGCAGGATGATAGCAATGCTAGAGAATATAATATCGAAAAGACGTTTCCAAAGTGGAATTTTGAATTTTAAAATTTTGTGTTTGGAGCTTTCGTCATCGAAAAGTATGTTCTCACGATCGGATATGAACTGAATTTTCTTGTTCAATGCCGTAACAGACGCATCACATTCTATGGTATCATTGATACCGCATTTCATATAAATATCACGCTCCTTGGGTGTCATGGCATTAGTAAGGAGAATGATATATACATTGTGGCACTTCTTGCGAAGGTAGGTGATGGCGGTGATGTCTTCGTTGCGGACACTACGTTCGTAAAACACAATAAAATGCTCATTGCGTACGTGAGGCGTACACAATTGAGCAGTATCCTTATAAGCATTGGTTATACGAACCATCTGCCCTGGGATGTATTTTAGTTTTTCCTGTGTTTTTGGATTGTTTCCTAAGTAAACAACACCTATCATATATTATATGTGATTTCTCAAAATTAGTTTGGTAAAATCTTCTTCACACGAATTTTAAGCTCCATGGGATTGAAAGGCTTAACGATATAGTCTTCTGCACCAATCTCCAATAGGCGAATTCGCTCACTTGTGGAATCTTCACTTGATAACATGATTACTGGGATGTGACGGAACAACTCGTTCTGCTTAATCCACTCCAAAAAATCGTCTCCTCGCATTCCTGGCATACGGATGTCGGAGATAATCAAGTCGGGAGTGTTACCGGCCTGAAGCCATTTTACGCCCTGTAGCCCGTCGGGGAGCCACTGAACATCATAGTCACTCATCAAGTAGATTGAGAGCACCTTTGCGATGGTCTCTTTGTCATCAAGGATTAATATTTTCTTTTTCATATATGAACTGAACTTTATGTTTTGGTCGTGATTTTTGTTTGGCCATGGCAGGATAGAAGTTGACTTCATTCTGTTTATTAGGCTTCTTTTATGCGCAAAGGTAGGAAAAAAAATTAAAAGTAGCGGTATATTGAGCAAAAAAATGAGAAAAAAGATGAAAAAAGACGATTTTCTAAAAAAAAATGAAGAACTTTGTAGGCAGAAACGAATTATAAATAAATTATTAACTATTGTATTATGTCAAATAGATACCTATTAGGTTTTGACGTGGGCAGTTCTTCTGTCAAAGCGTCGTTGGTAAATGCCGACACAGGCAAGTGTGTTGCTACTGCTTTTTATCCTGAAAAAGAAGCTCCTATTATGGCTGTAAAAGCAGGATGGGCAGAACAGGATCCTCAGATGTGGTGGGATAATGCCAAATTGAGTTTGAAGAAAATTATGGCTGATGCCCAGGTTAAGGGTGATGATATCAAGGCTATTGGTATTTCCTATCAGATGCATGGCTTGGTATGTGTTGATAAGAATCTGCAGGCGCTGCGTCCTTCTATTATTTGGTGTGATTCACGTGCAGTACCTTATGGCGAGAAAGCATTCCGTGATTTGGGCGCAGAACAATGTCTTGGTCACTTGTTGAATTCACCAGGTAACTTTACTGCGGCTAAATTGGCATGGGTGAAAGAGAACGAGCCCGACATTTATGAGAAAATTTATAAGGTGATGTTGCCGGGTGATTATATTGCCATGCGTCTCTCAGGTGTTGCCAATACTACAGTAAGTGGATTGAGCGAAGGTATGCTTTGGGATTTCAAAAATAACAGAGTTGCTGATTTCTTGACCAAATATTATGGCTTTGATGAGTCGATAATCAGCGATATCGTTCCGACTTTCAGCATTCAGAGTGAAGTTTCGGCAGAAGCTGCTGCAGAGACAGGTTTGAAGGCAGGAACCCCGATAACCTACCGTGCAGGTGATCAACCCAACAATGCATTGTCGCTTAATGTGTTTAATCCTGGAGAAATTGCATCTACAGCTGGAACATCAGGTGTGGTTTATGGTGTGCTTGGAAATGTTAACTACGACAAGAAAAGTCGTGTGAATACATTTGCACACGTCAATCATACTGAAGAACAAACCCGTTTGGGCGTACTGCTGTGCATCAATGGTACAGGTATCCTAAATGCATGGGTTCATCGTAATATAACTCCTGAGGTTGGTTATGCAGAGATGAATGATCTCGCTGCTACTGTTCCTATCGGAAGTGAAGGAGTTACTGTTATTCCTTTTGGAAACGGTGCAGAACGCGTATTGGAAAACAAGGAAATTGGCTGTTCGTTCAATGGTGTTAATTTTAATAAGCACAATCGTGCACATCTTGTACGTGCTGCACAGGAAGGTATTGTGTTCTCGTTCTGCTATGGTATGGAAATCATGCAACAGATGGGTATGGATATCCACAAGATACATGCTGGTAAGGCTAACATGTTCTTGAGTCCATTGTTCCGTGATACCCTCGCAGGTGTTAGTGGGGCTACTATTGAATTATATGATACAGATGGATCGGTAGGCGCAGCCAAGGGCGCTGGTATCGGTGCCGGTATCTATAAAGACAATAATGAGGCTTTTGCTTCTTTGGATAAACTTCAGGTGATTGAACCGGATGAGGCACACCGTGCAGAGTATCTTGCTGCTTACGCCCGTTGGAAGGATATTCTGAAAAACAATATTTGATTATAGACATTGCTTCATATAGTTTCTCCTCTCTTGTCAATAACAAGAGAGGAGTTTTCTTTTTCTCAGAATCTAACTACTGTGTTGGGGCTATTGGTAAATTTGTGCCTTGCTAGTTCCTTTTAATACAGATAACGCATTGAGAGCTAATGCTTCCATTTCGTTTTCTCCAGGAAAACAATAAACAGGTGCGAGGTAGCCGATTCTGCGACGAAGCTCGTTAGTAATGTAATCACTATGTGCCATGCCCCCTGTCAATAGAATAGCGTCAACGTTACCGCAAAGTACTGCACCTTCTGCTGCTATTTGTTTTGCCGTGTGGTAAATCATGGCATCTGTAATGAGTTGTGCTTGTTTGTCTCCATTCTTGATGCGTTCTTGTATCTCTTTCATGTTGTTGGTGCCAAGATGTGCGGTAAGTCCTGCTTTTCCTGCTATTCGCTTCAGTAATTGTTTTTCTGTATATTTTCCACTGAAACAGAGGCGGATGAGGTCTGCTGCCGGCAAGGAACCTGCACGCTCTGGCGAGAACGGACCTTCACCGTCGAGAGCATTGTTGGTGTCGATGGCTTTTCCGTGTTCATGTGCTGCTACGGATATGCCTCCTCCTAAGTGGCAGATGATGAGATTGAGGTCTTCGTATCTTTTACCGATTTCTCTTGCGTATCGTCTTGCAATGGCTCGTTGATTAAGAGCATGCCATATACAGATGCGAGGCATGAGCGGACTACCGCTGATACGTGCCAATGGAGAGAGTTCGTCGACAACTCCTGGGTCAGCAATAAATGCGCGACAGTTAGGAATTGTAATAGCAATTTCATGGGCTATCAGACAACCAAGATTGCACGCGTGATTGTGCATGACGCATCCGTGTAGCGTGTCGTTGAGCATCTGCTCGTTGATTTCATAAACTCCACCTGCAATAGGCTTAACCAAGCCTCCACGTCCAATGACAGCATCGAATTTTACAGGAATATTAGCACGGTGCAGTTCTTTGATGACAAGATTGCGTCGGAAATCCTGTTGTTCGGTAATAGCATCATAGACAGCCAATTCATCGGCAGAGTGGGTGATGCTATGAAGGAGTATTGGCTTTTCGTCTTCATAGACAGCCATCTTGGTCGATGTTGAACCTGGGTTGATGACGAGAATTCGCATAGTTTTTGATAATTAGTTAATGACTTTCTGTACTTATCTCATTCCCTTGTTGTTTTCTTTTTGGCCTTTCTTTTAGAGTGCCGTTTTTGTGGAAAGGACTTGTCTTGAGTTAATCCGGTAGGCTTGATAGGGCGAAGAGTATGCTGTTGAATTTTGCTTCGGCACAGTCGCCACGTGAAGGTACCACGACTGGATGGGAAGTTCCACAAAGCATTCCTGCTGTTTTTGCTCCTGCAAATAGTGTCATAGATTTGTAGAAAACGTTACCTGCCTCTATGTCTGGCATGATGAGCACATCGGTTTCGCCCATCAATGGTGATTGCAGACCTTTAGCCTGTAAGGCTTTTAAAGAACATGCTGTTTTGATGTCGAGAGGACCATCTACGATGCAATCACCATAGATACCATCTTTCGCCATCTGACAAATGTCTTTATAGCCATCAACGAACGGGAAACGCTTACTTGGTTTCTCAGAACAATGAATAAGGGCAATACGTGGTTGACGGATGCCCATGGCATGACATACTTCTGAAGCGTATCTTACCTGTTCGATGCGTTGCTCGTGAGTGGGATATGGAATTACCGCAGCATCGCTAAAGAAGAGCATTTTGTGGTAGGTGGGTATCTCTGCCAATGTGAGGTGGGTCAGGATACGTCCTTCTGGAAGCAGTCCATGTTCCTTGTTAAGTACTGCACGTAGGAGCTGGTCGGTTCCAATGAGTCCTTTCATAAGGACATCGGCTTCTCCGTTTCTTACCATGGCCACGGCCTTGTTGGCTGCTTCTTCTGGTATGTCATCATTTACATAGATAATTTCTGCCAATCCAAGTTGTTCACATTGGTTGAGCGCAGACTTGGTGGCTTCGTCATAGACGCATACGGCAGCAATTTTACGGCATTTTCCATTCTGCTGCAGTTTGTTACGGAGTTCTTCAAAGGATTGAATCATAGGCTTTAGTTATTTTTTTATTGTTAGGATTTCTATATCAGACTTTGCCGGTACCATTCAAAGAGTTTACTTACTCCATTTTCAATCTCTACGTGATGCGTCCATCCCAGTGAGTGTAGTTTGGAAACATCGATGAGCTTGCGCATGGTTCCGTCAGGTTTTGAGGTGTCGAAAACGATCTCACCATTAAATCCTATGGTTTCCCTTACCAATTCTGAGAGTTCTCTGATGGTGAGTTCTTTTCCTGTTCCTACGTTGATGTGACAGTTGCGGATTTCTCCAAGGGCAGGAATTGCACCACCACGTCCTTCAGAATTGTTTCGATCTACGAGACCATTAGTCTTTGCACCGTAGAAAACAGATGAATATTTTTCTATTCCAATGATGTCTTTGAAATCTACGTTTAAGAGAATGTAAACACTTGCGTCTGCCATGTCTTCACTCCATAGAAATTCGCGTAGTGGAGTGCCCGTTCCCCATAAAACAACCTTGTTGTCGTATATGCCGTAGAATTCTAATGATTTTAGAATACGTTCGTGGCTATTATTTCCATCGACATTACCTTCTCCGATGATGGCTCGTAATTTGTCCGTGGGGTTGATGGGTCGTTTATTCATATCTGTTTCGATACTCTTCCAGTCTTGTTCGTGGATGAGTTTTGCCAGATAGATTTTTCGCATCATAGCAGGCATGACGTGACTGTTTTCAAGATGGAAGTTGTCGTTTGGTCCGTAGAGGTTGGTTGGCATCACGGCGATATAATTCGTGCCGTACTGTAGATTATAGCTCTCACACATCTTAAGACCTGCTATTTTGGCAATAGCATATTCCTCGTTGGTGTATTCGAGTGGTGAGGTAAGCAAGACATCTTCCTTCATGGGCTGTGGCGCGTTTTTAGGATAGATGCATGTTGAGCCAAGGAACAGCAGTTTCTTGACTTGGTGTGCATAGGCTTCGCTGATAACGTTGCATTGCATTTTCATGTTCTGCATGATGAAGTCTGCACGGTAGAGGGAATTGGCCATGATGCCACCTACGAAGGCTGCTGCAAGGACAACAGCATCAGGTTGTTCTTGATCGAAGAACTGTTTGACTGCTATTTGGTCAGTCAGATCAAGTTCTTTATGGCTTCGCCCAACGAGATTTGTATAACCCCGTTGCTTGAGATTATTCCAAATGGCTGAGCCTACGAGCCCGTGGTGTCCAGCTACATATATTTTGCTGTTCTTGTCCAACATTGTTGTCTTTGTTTTGACTTTTATCTTGTTTATTTTTACCCCATTGTGGGTCGTTTTATTTATAATTACTCTGGGAGCTGTGCTTTAAGGAAGAGTTTTTTGACGAAGGTCATGTCATGTCGAACCATGATTCTGACGAGTTCTTCAAAGGATGTCTTCTGTGGGTTCCATCCCAGTGTGTTTTTGGCTTTTGCTGGATTTCCGAGTAGTTGGTCAACTTCTGCAGGGCGGAAGTATTTAGGATCTACTTCTACAAGAATTTTTCCTGTTTTCTTGTCTATTCCTTTTTCGTCTATACCATCGCCACGCCATTCCAATTCAATACCAGCCTCCTTGAATGCGAGTGTCGCAAACTCACGTACAGTATGGTATTCGCCTGTTGCAATGACAAAATCATCGGGTTGGGGCTGTTGTAGTATAAGCCACATGCATTCGATGTAGTCTTTTGCGTATCCCCAGTCACGGAGTGAGTTGAGGTTTCCGAGATAGAGCTTGTCTTGATAGCCTTGTGCAATGCGTGCGGCAGCAAGTGTTATCTTTCTTGTGACGAATGTTTCACCTCTTCGTTCACTTTCATGATTGAAGAGAATACCGTTACAGCAATACATGCCGTAGGACTCCCGATAGTTTTTCATGATCCAATAGCCATAGAGTTTGGCTACAGAATAGGGTGAACGGGGATAGAATGGAGTTGTTTCGCTTTGCGGAACTTCTTGTACTTTTCCAAATAGTTCTGATGTTGAGGCTTGGTAGATGCGACAGCTTTTTTCCAGTCCGCAAATTCTTACTGCTTCGAGAAGTCTGAGTACTCCTGTTGCATCAACGTCTGCCGTATATTCTGGCACGTCAAATGACACCTTTACATGGCTTTGTGCTGCAAGGTTGTATATTTCCGTAGGTTTTGTTTCACCAATGATTCTGATGAGCGACGAAGAGTCTGTCATGTCCGCCCAATGGAGGTTGACGAGTCGTTTTTTCTTCATATCGCGTACCCATTCATCGAGATAGAGATGTTCTATTCTTCCTGTATTGAATGATGATGAACGTCTCAGAAGTCCATGCACTTCGTAACCTTTCTCGATGAGAAATTCAGCGAGGTACGAACCGTCTTGTCCGGTAATTCCTGTGATGAGGGCTACTTTCTTGTCTTCCATATCTATGTTATTGTGTTAGTCTTGTTTGGTTTAAGGATTATTTTTCTTTCGTGCGAAATAAAATCGCTAGATTTTTAGACTCGGTTAATCCATTTCAGAGAACTGCTTGATGCGTTGTTCTTCTGAGAGTTTGCAGATGAGTAGGGTGTCGTTGTTTTCTGCTACGATATAACCGTCGAGTCCCTGTACTACCACTTTTTTTTCTTGTGTGGTATGGATCATACAGTTGTGTGACTCTACGAGAGTGATATTATTTCCGATGCATGCATTACCATAGATGTCTTTTCTGGTCTGCATTTGCAGCGAACCCCATGTGCCGAGGTCGCTCCATCCGAAGTCTGCAGGACATACGAAAATCTCTTCTGCCTTCTCCATGATGGCATAATCGACGGATATGTTGTCACATTCTGGGAATGTGCGGTCTATTTCCTCCTGTTCTTTTTCTGTTCCGTATATCGGGAGTAGTGACTCGAAGAGTTTGGACATGACGGGTTGATATACGCGGAATGCATTGACGATGGTTGATACATTCCAAATGAATATACCTGCGTTCCAGAAGTAGTAGTTCTTCTTGATATATTGTTTGGCAGTCTCAAGGTCTGGCTTTTCCTTGAAGGAATCCACTCGGAAAATTTCTTTGTTTCGTAAAGAACTGCTTGACAGGTCTGCCTGTATGTATCCGTATCCTGTTTCTGGTCTTGAGGTTTTCATGCCCAGTGTAACGATGGCATCGCTATCAGCCGTAAAATCCAGACACTCGCTTACTACACGTCGGAATTCTACAGGGTCAGTTACGATATGGTCACTTGGTGTGACTACAATATTAGCTTTGGGGTCTTGAGCTTTAATTCGCCAACTGACGTATGCAATACATGGTGCGGTATTGCGCCGACATGGTTCGCAAAGTATATGGTTTGTTGGCATGTCTGGCAGTTGTTGCTGCACCATATGAACATATTTTCGATTTGTGACCACCCATATATTGTCATGGGGGACTACACTTTCGAAGCGGTCTCTTGTGAGTTGGAGCAATGAGCGTCCGACTCCCAATACATCGATGAACTGTTTTGGGGTTTCTTCGGTACTCATAGGCCAGAATCTGCTACCTACTCCTCCTGCCATGATAACGAGATGGTTGTTGTTTCTTGACATAAGCAATTTATACGTTGTTGAAAGTTTAAGAAAACGTGGCAAATATACGGAAAATATTCGGTATTAAGAAATATTTACGTCTATTTTATCTGCCTTTTTGCAAGAATCTTTGTTTTTTTACTTTTTTCTTGCTTTTTTTAGCAACGAACGCACGATGAAATAGCCAATGGCAAGTATCATGATGGCAAGTATGCCAATTTTTATGTATTCGGCATATTCTGTGATTTTATCGTTTAGTTGCTCTTCAGGTACAACGCTGTGGAGGTACCATCCCAGGAGTGCGAGGATAGAATGCCATGCTGCTGCTCCTACTGTAGTATAGAGCAAGAATTTCCAGTAGTTCATCTTGGCGAGTCCTGCTGGGATGGAAATGAGGTGTCTGATGCCAGGTATGAGTCTTCCTGTGAGAGTTGCTACTACGCCGTGGTCGTCGAAGTAGCGTTCGCTTTTCTCTACTTTCTCTTGATTGAGTAGGCATAGTTTTCCCCATTTGCTGTTGGCGATACGATAGATTACCGGTCTTCCTACGTAGTAAGCCACAAGATAGTTGATGGATGCTCCGAAGTCAGCTCCGATTGTAGCGAATAGTATGACAAGGAAAACATCAAGATTTCCTCCTGCAGCATGGTAGGCTGCTGGTGTAACTACGAATTCTGATGGTACGGGTACGACCGTGCTTTCGAGTAGCATGAGGAAGAATATGGTGCCATAGTTGAGGTTGGCAAGGAGTGATGTAATAAAGTTCACTGTTGTTTGCTTTTATGAATCTGTTTATATGCGAAATCGTAATAGTCCTTCGTGGCCATATTCTCGGGAAAGTATGCCCCGAGTATCATGCGCAGTTCGATGGGATTTCGTTCTGCTGCCAGACGGAGATAATAGAGAAAGTCTTCAGCTTGGTTAAGTCTGAGTGAGCATAGTGCGAGAAGTGAAAGTCCTTCTGTGCAATTTTCATCGATGACTGGCAATTTCTCTTTGAGTAGTTGGAGACACTCTTTATATCTTTGACAGTCTGTTAGGGAGATGGCAATTCTTATGAGTGTATGCATCTGGTCTGTTGACAGTTCGAGAGCTTTGTTGAAATATCTATCAGCTGCTTCGTACTGTTTCTCAGTTTGTAGGATATGTGCCCGAGCCACGTAGAGGTCTGTTTTGTTTTCTCCTTTTTCTTCTGCTTTATCCAAAAGTTTTTTTGCCTCTTCGTTATTCCCAAGTGCACCTTGGCAGAGTGCCATTTGATGATAGATAGCTCCTGCGTATTCTCTGGCATTCCCGCTTTCCTTGAGTGCTTTTTCCAACCATTCCAATGCTTCCTTAAACTCATTGGTGTTGATGAGGCAGGTGGCAAGTTGAATATATCCGCTACAATCATATTGTGCATGACTGAGGGCGGTCTTGAAGAATTTTACAGCCTCTTCCCAGTTGCCTTTTCCCATTAATGCAGATGCCTTGATGCCATGTGGAACGGGATCGTCAGGGTCAATGGCAATTGCATATTCGCTGCTATTGATGGCTTCATCGAATTTGTTTTGTGAGAGTTGTGCTTCAGCCAGTACTTTCCAGTATTTCTTGTCGAAAGGATATTTGTCGGCAAGTTCTGTGAATATGCTTTCACATTCTTCGAGTTTCCATGTACCGTAGAGTGCTCTTCCCAATAGTTCTTTATAGTCATCGTCCTTGACGTCACAATATCTCATCATCCATGTATATCCTCTTTCGTATTCTCCATAGTCGAGATAGAGGTTTGCCACGTCTTTGATGAACCATCCGTTGTCATCATTGTTGAGTTCATGAAATTTTGCTTCAAGGAGCTGTTCTGCCTCTTCTAGCTTGTATTGGTAGATGAGTAGTTCGGCTTTGATGTAGATATAGTCGGGATCGTCTTCGGCTTCAATCATACTGACGTAGTATTCTGCCTCTTTGAGGTTGTCGTTCTGGAGTGCATTTCTTGCCATGAAGACATTGGGCAGGGTGGCGTTTGGGAAGAGGTCAATAGCGTTTTGTGCCACTTCCATGGCTTTGTCCATCTGATCTGTCAACCGATAGTAGTCTGCAATGTCTATGAGGTCGTCTGCATCAAAGAAGGGCGGCATCCCTTTGGATGCTGCCTCTTCGTATGCTTTGAGCATTTCTCTGAACTCTGGGTCGTTGAAGAATTTGTCGTCAGTCAATAGCATTTAAATTGCCTTGTTTCTTATTTGTTTTTCTTTGCCCAGTTGTCTTTTAATCCTACTGTACGGTTGAAGACAAGGTGTCCGGGTTTAGAATCTTCATCCGGTGTGAAATAGCCGATACGTTGGAACTGCAGGAAGTCTCCAGGTTGTTTCTCTTCAAGGAATTTCTCTACATAACAGTTGTTGAGCACGGTGAGAGATTCTGGGTTGAGAAGTTCGCGGAAGTCGCGTTCATCAGCACCAGGGTTTTCTACGGAGAACAGTCTGTCGTAGAGTCTTACTTCTGCTTTGATACAGTGGCCGGTACTTACCCAATGGAGTGTACCTTTGACCTTTCTGTCTGCTCCCGCCATTCCGCTCTTGCTTTCTGGATCGTACTCTGCATAGATTTCTTCAATCTCTCCTGCTTCGTTTTTCTTGCATCCTGTGCAGGCGATGATGTATGCGTTTTTGAGTCTCACCTCTTTTCCAGGTGTCATACGGAAGAATTTCTTGGGTGCATCTTCCATGAAGTCTTCGCGCTCAATCCAAAGTTCGCGGCTGAAGGTGATGTTGTGTGTCCCGTCTGCCTCGTTCTCTGGGTTGTTGATAGCTGTGAGTTCTTCTGTCTGTCCTTCAGGATAGTTGGTGATGATAAGCTTTACAGGGTTGAGCACGGCAGACACTCTGCATGCTTTTTTGTTGAGATCTTCACGTACAGCTGCTTCAAGAAGAGCGTAGTCGTTGAGTGCGTCAAACTTAGTGTATCCGATGGAGTCGATGAAGTTTCTGATGCTTTGTGCAGAGTATCCTCTTCTTCTCATTCCGCAAACGGTTGGCATTCGTGGATCATTCCATCCGCTGACGAGGTTTTCGTCAACGAGTGCTTTAAGTTTGCGTTTGGACATGACGGTATAAGTGAGGTTGAGTCTGTTGAACTCAATCTGTCTTGGGCGGTATTCTGTCTGCCCTTCTTTTTCTTGCAGGAAGTCCACAAATTTATCGTAGAGTGGGCGGTGAGGCACGAATTCGAGGGTACAGATGGAGTGTGTAACCCCTTCAAAATAGTCGCTCTGTCCGTGTGCGAAGTCGTACATGGGGTATGCGTGCCATTTTGTTCCTGTTCTGTGGTGAGGAATCTGAATGATTCTGTAGATGATGGGGTCGCGGAAGTGCATGTTTGGGTTTGCCATGTCGAGTTTGGCTCTGAGCACCATAGAACCCTCTACGGCTTCCGGCGTATTCATTTGTTTGAAGAGCTTGAGGTTCTCCTCTATGGGTCTGTCGCGGAACGGACTTGGTTGTCCAGGCTGTGTGGGCGTTCCTTTCTGTTCTGCAATTTGTTCAGATGTCTGTTCGTCCACGTATGCCATTCCTTTTTCTATGAGCCAAATGGCGAACTCCCACAGTTTATCGAAGTAGTCGGATGCATAATACACATTTCCCCAGTTAAATCCGAGCCACTTAATGTCGTTCATGATGTTTTCGACATACTCTGTGTTTTCTTTAGTGGGGTTGGTGTCATCGAATCGGAGGTTGCAAATTCCGTTGTATTTTTCTGCTACTCCGAAGTCCATGCAGATGGCCTTGGCGTGTCCAATGTGTATGTATCCGTTAGGTTCCGGTGGGAATCGTGTCTGTATGCGTTTGCCATTTTTGCCCTCTGCGAGGTCGTTTTCTACAATCTGTTCAACGAAGCTAATGCTTTTTTTCTCTTCGTTCTCTGTTGTTGTTTTCTCTTCAGTCATATTGTGTGATACGTTTTTGTTTTCTTTTTGTTGGAGCAGTCTATGCTACAAGTGTGATATAGTGATGTTTGTCAGCTTGACGGCTATAGGTTGCCCTTCGTTTGCAAAGATACAATAGAAATCTCTAAAATCTCAAGAAAAGCGGTAAAAAATGTGGAATTAGGTCAAAAACATGTTATATATCATATAAAAATATTTGTGCTAGTTGAAAAAAAGAAGTACCTTTGCAGACGTTATCCTGAATACAATCTTTTTACCTTAAAAGAACTAATACCTGTTTCGTGATGTCTCTGCTGTGAAGTTGGGACATCGCTTTTTTTTGTATTGGCAAGATGACGTTATGTGGGTGAGTATATTGTTAATACAGGGTCATTTGAATATTTTTTTCCTATTCCGAGATGTTAGGCCATTATAATGTGGCTGCGAAAGCGAGGTAAAACGAGAGTTCTGTTAAAAGGAATGTGGCTCCGCAACAATCGCCCGTATATCCCTGCAATTTGCGGTTCATCAGCAGATAGAGCAGATAGAATACAATACACGGAACGGCAACCAGCACTTCTATCGATGAAAATGGAATGGCAAACCATTGGTTCATCATCCAGCCCCAACCTACTAAGGGCATTAGTCCGGTGAGAGCCAGTCGGAGACCAGCCTGGAGTCCGTATTTTACATAAACGGTTTTAGATTTAGCCTCTTCCTCTTTACGGGCATAGGGTAGAAACATGATGAGTTGACCGCTTACCATCTTACAAAATGGGTCGGCTGCAAGAATTGTCGAAGCAAGAAGAAGTGTTGAAGCGGAATCGGCATTATCCAAAGCAAAGGAAGGTGTGAGGGTGGTAATTTCATGATCTCCGATGGCGAGAAGTGTAGTGGCGAGTAGTGCAAAATAAAGAATCAGTCCCAAAACGCCGTATGTGCCTATATGTGAGTCTTTCATGATGGAAAGGATGCGTTCACGGTTGTAACCACCTCCGAATCCGTCAAGAAAGTCTGCAAGACCATCTTCGTGGAGCGCCCCTGTGGTGAGGATTCGTGCGATGATAGCTAATAATACCGCTACGGGCAAGGTGAACCATGCGCTTGTTATATAGAATGTTAGAGCCATGATTCCGCCTGTGAGCCATCCGGCCAAAGGCCAGTATTCCACAACGTGCTGATAACAAGTTTTGGAAGGTGAACACAGTCGCCAGAAAGGCAGTCGGGTGAAGAAGATGAGTGCTGCCATAGGAGTCTCCCACCATTTTGTTTGGTCTATGCGAAGTCTCATGATTGTTGTTTTTTTCGATGATTAGAAATATTTGGTGATGTGTGCATTATCGAAATTATTCATCTCCTGCATCATCCGTACGCTACTCTCCAAAATGCCAAAGGAGCAAAGTGCTCCTGTACCTTCTCCCAGTCTCAGGCCAAGATTCAATAGTGGTTGCACTCCCATACTGTCAAGCAGCAGTTTGTGGCCGCTTTCGTCACCACAATGGGCAAATACCATGTATTGTTTGGCTTGTGGGTAGAGTTTGCTTGCGGCCAAGGCACATGCAGTCATGATGAATCCGTCTATTAATATAATAAGGTGTAATTCTGCCGCACGCAACATGGCTCCAATGGCTGCCACCATTTCGAATCCGCCGAAATAACGTATTACCTCCCATGCATCCTCTTCCTGACCTCCATTGGCTTTGAATCTGTTTACTGCCTCGTTCAGTACCTCGTATTTATGATTGATGCCCGTTGTATTGAGTCCTGCGCCAGCTCCGATGCAGGTGTTGAGTGGCAGATGGGCAAACAGGCTCATCCATACGCTGCTTGGCGATGTGTTGGCGATGCCCATTTCTCCTATAGAAATCACCTGGCAACCTTCTTTCTGACAGCAATCCACCATGTCGCGGCCTATGCCGAGTGCTTGTTCCATTTCTTCCTGACTCATGGCCGCTTCATGCAAGAAATTGTTAGTGCCCCAAGCGATTTTGCGTGGAATGATACCTTCTATAGATGAAAGGTCGTAATCCACTCCGACGTCGATAATCTTCAAGTCGAAACCGTATTGTCGGCAGAACATATTGACTCCGCCTCCGCCACGTGTGAAGTTTATCATCTGTTGCCAAGTCACTTCGCGTGGCGAGACGCTTACTCTTTCGCGCTCAATGCCATGGTCTGCACCAAAAAGCAAGTGACAGGGATGATGCAGGGTGGGCGATAGTGTCTGTTCTATCAAGCATACTTGTAATGCGAGTTCTTCCAAGCGGCCCAATGAGCCTTTGGGTTTGTTGAGATTGTCGATTTTCGACTGAATGGCAGGACGAAGTGAATCGTCGAGAGGATAAATATTGAATGTTGTCATTTGATTTTTACTGAAATTCCACTAACCATCAGAATTACCTCGTCGGCCTTTGAAGCCACATATTGGTTGAACCATCCCAGTAGATCTGTAAATCTGCGTTGCACGGCATTGGCACTCACTCCACCTGAACCAATTTCGTTGGTTACGAAAATGAATGTGGCATTTTGACTCACCAAACGGTCAAATTCCTGTTTCAGTTTGTCGAGCACTATGTCAACCTCCTCTGCTTCGCAGAAGAAATTTGTGGCCCAAAGCGTCAGGCAGTCCACCAAAACCACACGTCCTGAAAAATCGTGACGACTCAGTGCGCGTTCCTCTTCTATATTAGTCCATTGTGGTCCACGACGCTCCTGATGGCGACGTACACGCTCGCGAAACTCATCGTCCCAAATATGGGCTGTGGCCAGATAGACAGGGTTTTCGCTGAGTGTTAACGCCAATTGCTCTGCTTTTTCACTTTTTCCAGACCGTTGGCCTCCGGTGATAAGGATTATTCTGCTCATAAAATGCAAAATTAAAATAAATTCTTCAATAAATTGTTCTTTTCGATGGAAAAATTTGTCTATTTGTAGAGTTTTCTTAGGAAATGTTTGGTAGTTATTCTTTTTTTTTGTTACTTTGCAACTCGAAACTTAAGTAATTAAATGTTACAACATATTATATAATCATTAAAAACGATGAAAAAAGTATTTTTAATGCTTGCCGTTGCAGCTTTTTCTGCACAGGCAATCTCTGCTCAGACTGTAGAGGAAAGTGAGAATCAGGACAACTGGTATGTAGGCATCAAGGCTGGTGCGAGTGCAAAGGCCACAGGTGTTTCAGTATTCAACAACATTAACCCTTCTGCCGGAATTCGTGTAGGCCGCTGGTTTACTCCAGTATTCGGTCTCGCCGTTGAAAGCGACGCTTATGCCCGTACACGTGGATTCGGCAGCTACAGTACATTGGTTCGTGCGCTCAACACTTCTGTACTCGGTACTACAAACTTCAGCAATTGGTTTGGCGGATACAAAGGCGAGCCTCGCAACTTTGAGGTAATCGGTGTCTATGGACTCGGTTGGGGTCACGCTTTCGGTACTTCTAACGAGCGTGAAGGTCAGGACAACGACGTACTGACATCTAAGATTGGTCTTGATTTCGCTTTCAACCTTGGCGCAAACAAGGCTTGGCAGCTCTATATTGAACCAAACCTCGTGTATGGTCTCAATGCAGGTGGTCAGGACATCAAGTACAACTTCGGTACCGCAGCCTTCGGAGTTAACGTTGGTTTGAACTATAAGTTCGGTAACACCAATGGTACTCACAATTTCAAAATCGCACAGCTCCGTGACCAGGCCGAAATCGATGGTCTGAATGCCAAGATTAACGAGCTCCGTGCTGAAAATGCTAACAAGGACAACAAGATTGCTGCTGATGGCCGTACCATCGCTGACCTTCAGGCTCAGCTCGCTGCTGAAAAGAGCAAGCAGCCTGAGGTGAAAGTCGTTAAGGAAAACAATACTCAGCTCCAGCCAATCGTCATCTTCGGTCAGGGCAAGAGCACCATCGACGCAGCTCAGTATGCAAGCATCGAAATGGTTGCTAAGTACATGCGTAATCACAAGAATTCTAAGATTATCGTTCGTGGCTACGCTTCACCAGAAGGAAGTGCAGAAATCAACGAGAAGATTTCTATTGCACGTGCTAACGCTGTGAAGAACGCTCTTGTTAAGCGTTACAAGATTGCGGCCAGCCGCATCACTACTGAGGGTCTCGGTGCAACCGACAAACTCTCAGAGGAGGTTGACTTCAACCGCGTAGCTATGTTCTTCGATACTACTAAGTAATAAGAACTCAGCATTTAGCGACAAATAAACAGTCCGTCTTGTGGAGTATTTTCTGCAAGACGGATTTTTTTTTTGATTATAACTTTGAGACATCTGTACTTCTGTCGCTTTCTGAATAATGAAATGCCTAAAGTATTACCCAAGAACGTCCTTTCTTCTTCCCAACTACCTCCTATTATTGTCCCAAATCTGATGGACTTACTTGGGATTTACTTAGGACTTACTTATGACTCGGCTTTTAGGAATATTATGCCTTTCTATGAATGGGGCAATCCCGAATGCATCCCGAATGAGCATATAGTGAAGGCCTCATAAAAAAAACGACTGAAATCTCGCATGCAAAACTTTGTTTGTTGAAAATGACGGACAACGTTATCATTTTTGAGAAATAATGTGTAACTTTGCATCCGAACTTAAAACAATATACACTTATGACAACTATTCAAATCATCAAAACAACATTATTGGCTTTTGTTGCCCTCTTTGGAATGCAAACCATAAAGGCCGCAGAACGATTTGTAAACTTCAGTCAAGGAGACCTGCTCCTTAACCCACAAAAGCAAGTAACCATCACAACGGATGAAGCAGATTTTAAAGCCGTTGATATTGCCGTACATGCTTTGGCAGCAGACTTCGGGCGAGTAACAGGACAAGATGCCGTGCTTCAACATCAGGCAGATGCAAAGATTATAGTGGGAACTATAGGGCACTCTAAATTTATTGACCGACTCGCAAAGAAAAAACTTATCGATGCAGCACAACTTAAAGGAAAACGCGAGAAGTTTATCATCACAACCGTAGGAAAACAACTCATTATTGCAGGAAGCGACAGAAGAGGTACAGTCTATGGAATCTATGAACTTTCTGCGCAGATGGGCGTATCGCCTTGGTACTATTGGGCTGACGTGCCTACTGAAAGACATGACGAGATTTATGTCAACCGAGGAATATATACTGACGGAGAACCGGCAGTTGCTTACCGTGGAATCTTCCTCAACGATGAAGCACCATGTCTCTCTACATGGATTAAAAATACATTTGGTACTAATTATGCAGACCACCATTTCTATGAGCGCGTCTTTGAACTTGTGCTCCGACTGAAAGGAAACATGATGTGGCCTGCCATGTGGATGTGGTCGTTCTATGCTGACGATCCTGTCAACGAGAAAACTGCCAATGATATGGGTATTGTCATGAGCACCTCACATCATGAACCAATGGCAAGAAACCATCAGGAATATGCACGTAAAAGAGCAGAGTGGGGACCATGGAACTATAATACCAATAAAACAAAGTTGCAGCAGTTCTTCCGTGAAGGCATCGAGCGCATGAAAGGAACCGAGCAGCTCGTAACCATAGGAATGAGAGGCGATGGCGACGAAGCCATGAGCGACGAAGCCGATACGCGACTCATGCAGCAGATTATTGCAGACCAGCGAAAGATTATTGCAGACGTAACAGGAAAGAAAGCAAGCGAAACACCCCAAGTCTGGGCGCTCTATAAAGAGGTGCTTGACTATTATGACAAAGGAATGAAAGTTCCTGAAGACGTTATTCTTCTCCTTTGTGACGATAACTGGGGAAATGTGCGTAGAGTACCGAATGCACAAGAACGCAAGCATAAAGGAGGATGGGGGCTTTATTATCACGTGGATTATGTGGGAGCACCGAGAAATTCTAAATGGCTCAACGTCACTCCTATGCAGAATATGTGGGAGCAACTCACTTTAGCCTACGAAAACGGAATACAGGCGATGTGGATTCTCAATGTTGGCGACCTTAAGCCAATGGAATTTCCCATCTCTATGTTTATGGATATGGCTTGGAATCCAAGAAAATACGATGTCAACAATATCACAGAGCATGCCCGCCAGTTCTGTCTTCAACAGTTTGGAGCAAAACAGGCAGACGAAGCAGCCCGTCTGCTCAATATCGTCTGCAAACTCAACGGACGATGCACGGCAGAAATGATGGATGCGAACACCTATAATATAAATACAGGTGAATGGAAACAAGTGGTCGATGAATACGCAACTCTTGAGCGCGATGCACTCAGACAGTATCTCACACTCGACGAGAACCAGCGCGATGCTTATCAGCAAATCATACTCTTCCCGATACAAGCAATGGGTAATATCCATCAAATGTATTATGCACAAGCCATGAACCATAAACTCTTCAAAGAGGGAAATCCTGATTGTAATCTTTGGGCAGATCGCGTAGAACAGGCGTTTAAGCGCGATTCTACACTTTGTGCTGATTATAACCTCCAAATGGCAGGTGGAAAATGGAATGGAATGATGATTCAGAAACATATCGGTTACACTTCATGGAACGATGACTTTCCGGCAGACAGGATGCCAGAAGTGAAACGCATTGAAAATCCTACTAACGGAGGGTATGTGTTTACAGAAGCAAATGGAGTGGTAGTCATGGAAGCAGAACACTACTATGCCGCATCTGATGCATCAGAAGCAAAATGGACTATCATACCAGACATGGGACGCACAAGAAGCGGAGTTACCCTAATGCCTTATACCAAAGGTGTGGAAGGGGCAAGCCTGACCTATCGATTCCGTATGCCAAACGGAGTGAAGAGTCCACTCAAGATACACATCGTAGTGAAATCCACACTCGACTATCTTAACAAAGGCGGACTTACTTATAGGGTGCAACTCGATCAAGGAGAGGCTCAAACAGTCAACTTCAACCACAATCTCAATGAGAAAAAGGAAAATATCTATTCCATCTATTATCCAACTGTGGCAAGAAGAGTAGTGGAAAGTATTGTTACACTCCCAGCAGTAGAAGGCGAATTCCATACCCTGACAATCAAACCTAACGATCCTGCCATCGTCTTCGAAAAAATCGTCGTTGACGCAGGAGGATACAAACCGTCGTACCTCTTCATGAATGAAAGTACATGTAAAATTGATGCAAGTCAAAAATAAAACGGCTCTATGAAATTATGTCAAAAAAGTGCATAAATCATACAGAGATTAAATGTATCTTTGCACTCAGAAAACATACATAGGTACGAATCAAAGGTAAAGAGATTGTTAAGGAAACGAAAGCGAGCCGATGGAAACTACGGCTCGCTTTTTTCTGTAATTCACCAGGAAACTTTCAATTTATAAGCAAAAACCGAAAAACCTCTAATGTTTCGTTGGTGATTAGGCGGAAAAAGTGTAACTTTGCAACTCAATATGGTGAGATGGTGGAGAAAATCCACATAAAAAGGAATAAACAAACAAACTAAATAGATATGAAACACCAATTACGCAGTGCAGTATGCACAGAAGGAAGAAGAATGGCTGGAGCCAGAGCTCTTTGGGTGGCTACAGGAATGAAACATGAGCAATTTGGAAAACCGATCATTGCCGTCGTCAATTCGTTCACCCAGTTTGTACCCGGACATACGCATCTGCACGAAATAGGACAAATCGTAAAGGAAGAAATAGAGAAAATGGGATGCTATGCTGCCGAATTCAATACAATTGCTATTGATGACGGAATTGCAATGGGACATGACGGAATGCTCTATTCTTTGCCTTCAAGAGATATTATTGCCGACTCGGTAGAATATATGGTCAATGCACATAAAGCAGATGCAATGATCTGCATCTCAAATTGTGATAAAGTGACTCCAGGAATGCTCATGGCTTCCATGCGACTCAATATCCCTACAGTATTCTGTTCCGGTGGACCTATGGAAGCTGGAAGATGGAGAGGAGAAAATGCAGACCTTATTACTGCCATGATCAAAGGAGCTGATAATTCTATAAGCGATGAAGAACTGCAGCAAATAGAACAATGTGCATGTCCAGGATGCGGTAGCTGCTCTGGAATGTTTACTGCAAATTCCATGAACTCGCTGACAGAAGCCATTGGACTCTCATTGCCAGGAAATGGAACAATCCTCGCTACACATGAACGACGCATAGAACTCTTCAGAAAGGCAGCAAGACAGATTGTAAAGAATGCTTTGGCCTATTACGAAGATGGCGACGAGAGCGTTCTGCCTAGAAATATCGCAACCAGAAAAGCGTTCCTCAACGCCATGACACTCGATATTGCCATGGGAGGATCTACCAATACAGTACTTCATCTGTTGGCTGTGGCACAAGAGGCTGGCGCAGATTTTACAATCAAGGATATTGATGCATTGAGTCGCAAAACTCCTTGCTTGTGTAAACTTGCTCCAAATACGCAAAAGTATAGCGTCCAGGAATGTAATAGAGCAGGAGGAATCCTCGGAATACTCAACGAACTCAATAAAGGTGGACTCATTGACGGAACAGCGGCGCGTGTGGATGGAATGACACTCGACGAAGCTATGAAGAAATATGATGTTGCCAATCAACCTGAAATCTATTTCTCAGCACCGGGACAACGTTTCAGTACAAAGATGGGTTCTCAAAACGAGCAATATCCGACTCTCGATGTTGATCGTGAGAATGGATGCATACGTGATATCGAACATGCCTACACCAAAGATGGAGGACTGGCTGTACTCTTCGGAAATATAGCTCAGGATGGATGCGTTGTGAAAACAGCAGGTGTCGATGAGGCTCTTTGGCATTTTGAAGGTCCTGCTGTGGTTTTCGACTCACAGGATGATGCCTGCGAGGGAATTCTCGGAGGAAAAGTCAAAAAAGGTGATTGTGTAGTCATCACACACGAGGGTCCGAAGGGTGGTCCTGGAATGCAGGAAATGCTCTATCCTACATCATACATTAAGAGCATGCACATGGGTAAAGAGTGTGCACTTATTACCGACGGACGGTTCAGCGGAGGAACGTCAGGACTAAGCATCGGACACATTTCTCCTGAGGCCGCTGCAGGTGGAAATATTGGAAAGATAAAGGATGGAGACATCATAGAAATAGATATTCCAAACCGCAGAATCAACGTGAAACTTTCAGAAGAGGAGCTTGCTGCAAGACCACAACAGCCGTTGAAGAGAAATAGACAAGTGTCGAAAGCCCTTCGCGCCTATGCGCAGAGCGTTTCATCGGCAGATAAAGGTGGAGTGAGAATAATCGACTGAAAATAACGGCAAAGAAGCCGCGACGATGATTAAATGAAAGAAATAGAGAATAGTATGGAAAAAATAAAAGGAAGTGAAGCGTTGATGCTCGCATTAAAGAACGAAGGGGTAACAACAATCTTTGGTTACCCTGGAGGTTCTATCATGCCTGTCTATGATGCACTCTACGACTATACAAGAGGTGAGAAAAAAGCCTTTGATCATATTCTTGTCAGACACGAACAAGGAGCTGCACATGCTGCAGAAGGCTATGCAAGGGTTAGCGGAGAGGTTGGAGTATGCTTGGTCACAAGTGGACCAGGTGCAACAAACACGCTGACTGGTGTGGCTGATGCTATGCTCGACTCAACTCCTATTGTGGTTATTGCCGGACAGGTTCCTATCGGAGCGTTGGGAACCGATGCCTTCCAAGAGGTGGATCTCGTAGGATTGGCTCAGCCCATCTCAAAATGGAGCTATCAAATCAGACATGCGGAGGATATTGCATGGGCGGTAAGTCGCGCATTCTATATTGCAAGAAGCGGAAGACCTGGACCTGTCGTGCTCGACTTTCCTAAAAACGCACAAACGGAAGACGTCGAGTTTATACCTCAAAAAGTTGACTATGTTCGCTCGTATGTGGCTTATCCTAAACTCAATAAAGAGGCGGTGGCAGAAGCCGCTCGTATGATTAACGAAGCAAAACGTCCCCTTGCCTTGGTTGGACAAGGTGTAGAACTCGGACATGCTCAGCAAGAACTGCTGAATTTCTTGGAAAAAACCGATATTCCTGCAGGACGTACCATGCTTGGACTTAGTGCTTTGCCTTCCAATCATCCGCTTAATGCTGGCATGTTGGGAATGCATGGAAACTATGCTGTCAATCTGAAAGAACAGGAATGTGATGTTCTTATTGCCATCGGAATGCGATTCAGCGACCGTGTAACCGGAAATCTAAAAACATATGCCAAGCAGGCAAAAATCATTCACCTTGATATTGACAAAAGTGAAATTGACAAGAATGTGAAAGCTGATGTGGCTATCATTGCCGACTGCAAAGAATCTCTTCCAGCGTTGACGGCTCTTGTTAATAATGCCAATCATAAAGAATGGCGCGATTCTTTCCTGCCACTTCATGAGCAGGAACGCAAGCGAGTGATAGAACCCGCCATACATCCTACAGAAGGCCCTCTTCTGATGGGTGAAGTCGTGAATGCTGTGGCAGAAAATACTCCAGATGATGCTGTCCTTGTAACCGATGTGGGTCAAAACCAGCTCTTTGCAACCCGCTATTTTAAATATCATCACAAAAGAAGTATCTGTACAAGTGGTGGACTTGGAACTATGGGGTATGGAATGCCTGCCGCTATAGGAGCAACTTTTGGAGCTCCTGGCCGTATGGTTTGTTGTTTTATGGGTGACGGAGGATTCCAAATGTGTATAGAAGAATTGGGTACGATTATGGAACAGCAAGCCCCTGTGAAGATGATTCTCATGAATAATCATTATCTTGGAAATGTACGCCAGTGGCAGGATATGTTCTGGCACAGAAGACAATCGTTTACCAAAATGATGAATCCGTGCTACGAACTCATCGCGCAAGGATACGGCATCCCTTATGAGGCAGTTACAGACCGTGCACGTTTGGCACAAGCTATACAGAAAATGGCAGAAACTGACGGACCTTATATTCTGGAATGTGCTATTCTGGAAGATGATAATGTGTTACCGATGACACCTCCGGGACTTAGTGTCGATGATATGATGCTCGACGTTCAGGTTTAATAAAAACAAGTAAGCGAACGTTCTCCAAATGTTAACAGAATAAAAGGAAATAAGATGAACGATAAAACATTATATACATTGTTGGTCTATTCAGAGAATATTGCTGGTATTCTCAACCAGATTACTGCTGTGTTTACTCGAAGACAAGTTAATATCGAAAGTTTGAATGTATCGCCCTCAAGTATTGAAGGCGTTCACAAATATACTATTACAGCCTGGAGTGATGAGGACCAAATTAGTAAGATTACTAAGCAAATTGAAAAGAAAATAGATGTGGTGAAGGCTAACTATTTTACAGACGATCAGCTGTTTATACGAGAAACTGCATTCTATAAACTTTCAACGGAAATGGTATTCGGAAATCCAGAAATCTGCCAGATTATCCGACGCTCAGATGCTAGTATTACTGAGGTTAATCCTACCTATGTTATCGTGATGAAATTCGGCATTACTGAAGATATCCTTAAATTGTATCATACACTCAACGACTATGGATGCGTATTGCAATATACGAGAAGTGGACGTATTGCGGTGACCCGATCAACACAAGAACAGGTTAGTGAATTCCTTGATGAAAGAGAAAATAATCATGTTTAGAAACCGCATTTGCAGATAATAATGCAAATAACGAGAGGCAAAATACATAATTATTGGTAGATCATAAAAAGAGATATATTGATGGACAGTCAAGATAATAAGACTATAGGAAAGATTGGAAGATATCAGTTCCTTGCAGAACCTTTCCATTGTGATTATAGTGGCCGTTTGTTTATGGGACATCTTGGAAATCATTTACTTAATGCAGCAGACTTTCATTCTACCGACCGAGGGTTCGGTATGCGCTATCTGATGAAAGCAAAGCGAGCATGGGTATTGTCCCGGTTAGCAATAGAAATGGAAGAAATGCCATTTCAATACACACCATTCACAGTTGAGACATGGGTGGAGGGGGCAATGCGCTATTTCACACAGCGAAACTTTGCCGTTAGCGGTAAAGATGAACAGGGAAATCAAAAAATATATGGCTATGGACGCTCTATATGGGCAATGATTGATGTTGATAACCGCCAACCTACTGATATACTTGCTGTCAACGACGGAGCTATCCAACAATGGATAGAAACGGAAAAAGAATGTCCGATAGATAAAGGAGGAAGGGTGAAAATGACCAATCAAGCACAATATGTGCGTACCATAGACACCTATTATAATGATGTAGATATCAACGGACACATCAACTCTGTGAAATATATAGAACATGTTCTTGATTTATGGCCTATTGATTGGTATCGGACACACCGAATCAAACGCTTTGAAATAGCATATGTGGCTGAGGCACATGCAGGTGACAAACTTTCGTTCTATCGAGAGAATGGTGCGGATGAAAACGAATTCTGCATACGAATTTGCAAAGACGATGGCATAGAAGTATGTAGGAGTAAAGTTAAATTTGTAAAAGATTGAAAGAAAATTTGGTTGTTTGGTGATAATTTGTTATCTTTGCAACCAGAAAAGAAATAGTTAATCCATTGGCGTCGCTTCGAGTAAGCGAGGTGTTGGACCAACAAGACGACTGCTCTCGTGAGGGCGGGCATGGTTCAAGTGGACATGTACAACACATTAAACAATTTGCATTTATGGCAGAAATGAATTTTGGTGGCGTAGTAGAAACAGTTGTCACCAGCAAAGAATTCTCACTCGAGAAAGCACGTGAAGTTTTGAAAGATGAAGTAATCGCAGTTATTGGCTACGGTATTCAGGGACCTGGACAGGCTTGTAACCTGCGCGACAATGGTTTCAATGTCATTGTTGGACAGCGTCAGGGTAAAACTTATGACAAGGCCGTTGCTGATGGTTGGGTACCAGGCAAGACCCTTTTCTCTATTGAAGAGGCTGCTGAAAAGGGTACTATCCTTTGCATGTTGCTTTCAGATGCAGGTCAGATTCAGGTATGGCCTAATATTAAGAAATATCTGAAACCCGGTAAGACATTATATTATAGTCATGGTTTTGCAATCAACTGGAGCGACCGCACTGGTGTGGTTCCACCAAAAGATGTTGATGTAATCATGGTTGCACCTAAGGGATCTGGTACTTCTCTTCGTACCATGTTCTGTGAAGGTCGCGGTCTGAACTGTTCATATGCAGTATATCAGGATGCAAGTGGTAAGGCAAAAGAGAAGACCATCGCATTCGGTATTGGTATTGGAGCTGGTTATCTCTTTGAGACAACATTCCAACGTGAAGCTACTAGTGACTTGACTGGTGAGCGCGGTTCACTGATGGGTGCTATACAGGGACTTCTTCTTGCTCAGTATGAAGTATTGCGCGAGAACGGACATACTCCTTCAGAAGCATTCAATGAGACAGTTGAAGAACTTACCCAGAGCCTTGGCCCGTTGTTCGGTGAAAAGGGTATGGATTGGATGTATGCTAACTGCTCTACAACCGCACAGCGTGGTGCTCTTGATTGGGCTCCTCGTTTCCATGATGCAATAAAACCTGTTATGGAGTGGCTCTACTATTCTGTTAAGACTGGTAATGAAGCACAGATTTCAATTGATGCTAACTCAAAGCCTGATTATCGTGCCGGCTTGGAGAAAGAGCTTGAAGCTATGCGCAATCAGGAAATGTGGCGTGCAGGTGTGACTGTTCGCAAACTCCGTCCTGAAAACCAGGAAGACTAAGAGATCATTCTTTTAGAATAGAAAGAATTTATTTGATATTGGACCGTTACCCTCGACCAAGGGTAACGGTTTTTTTTCCATCTGAAGATGAGCGCATAAGATAAATGTATTTTATTGGTATCTTAGTTAAGAAAAGCTCATCTATAGCGTTATATCTCAAAATAATTCATTAACTTTGCATGCAGTTTTTAAATGATACTCTAACAAAAACAATTTTTAAGATAATGAATACGCTCAATCGTCTCTTTGGATTTAATCCTGCAACAATGTCGCTGAAAAAAGAACTGCTCGGTGGCATTACCACCTTCCTTACAATGGCTTATATTCTTGCCGTACAACCGTCTATACTCAGCAATGCAGGAATGGATGCAGGAGCTGTTTTCACAGCAACGGTGCTCTCCTCTTTGGTAGCTACCATCGTTATGGCTCTTTATGCTAAATTGCCTTTTGCACTGGCCCCCGCAATGGGACTGAATGCATTTTTTGTCTATACCATTGTCTTGAAGATGGGATATTCTTGGCAATTCGGACTTACGGCCGTTTTTATTGAAGGCGTCATTTTTATTCTTTTGACCATAGCAGGCCTACGTAACAAGATTGTTTATGCCATGCCAATACAACTTAGAAAGGCAATATCACCAGGTATCGGGTTGTTTATTGCTTTTATAGGTCTTCAACAGGCTGGCATTATTGTTCATAGTGACGCAACACTTGTTACACTTGGCAATCTTCATACAGCGCCAGTTTTAGTCGCTCTTTTCGGTATTGTTATTAGTGCAGTTCTAATGGTCAGAAACGTTACTGGAGGATTGTTGATAGGCATTCTAGCAACAACAGCCATCGGAATTCCTTTGGGAGTAACAGATGTGCAACATGTTAAAACAATTGTAGATACTCCACCGAGTCTTGTCCCTGTATTCTGTAAAATGGATTGGCAGAATATCTTCACACCTGATATGGCGATTTGTGTGTTTACTCTCCTGTTTATTGATATGTTCGACACATTAGGTACACTTATCGGTGTAGGTAATAGAGCAGGATTTGTAGAAAAAGACGGAACGATGCACGGCATGAACAGAGCTTTTTTTGCTGATGCTGTTGGAACAACGTTTGGTGCAATCGTCGGAACATCTACAGTCTCGACCTATGTAGAGAGTGCTGCTGGTGTGAACGTTGGTGGTCGTAGCGGACTTACTGCTATGACAACTGCCGTTTGTTTTATCCTTGCGCTTTTCTTTGCCCCTTTGTTCCTCTTGATTCCCTCTCAAGCAACAGCCCCGGCAATGATTATGGTTGGAGTCCTTATGATGGTTGGCGTCCGTGATATTGATTTTCATGATTATGCGAAAGCAATTCCTTGTTTTATCTGCATTATTATGATGCCTCTGTGTTACAGTATTTCCGATGGTATTCTTCTTGGACTCATAACTTGGGTTATGGTACATGCATTTAGTGGTAAATACCGTGATTTGTCAATAGGTTCTGTTATCCTTGCCCTTCTGTTTATAATGAAGTATATGTTTTTATAAGCGATTTAGTTCAGGAAATGTTAGTAGAACATGACGAAAACTATAAAACAATGATGAATATGAAAAAATATATATGTGATCTTGTGGTGAAGAGTGTTGATCACATCAGTTCGAAACATGTGCTGATTAAATTGACACACGATGAACCTTTACCTGAAATGTTTCCTGGACAATTTGTCGAAGTAAGTATGGAAGGTGTTGATGGCGTTTTGCTTCGCCGTCCAATCTCAATTAATTTTGTAGATAGAACGAATAATGAACTCTGGCTTATGGTGGCAATGGTCGGCAAAGGCACACGCTACTTAGGACAGGTACAAGTGGGGGATGTTGTCAATTGCGTATTGCCTTTGGGTAATAGTTTTACTATGCCCAATAAGTCCTCAGAACGCCTGCTTCTTGTAGGTGGAGGAGTGGGAGTGGCTCCATTGTTATATATGGGTGCAGAAATGAAACGTTTGGGAATAGAACCGACATTTCTGCTTGGTGCACGTTCCAAGGGAGACTTGCTAGAATTAGATCTTTTCAGTCATTATGGCCGTGTTTGTATTACAACGGAAGATGGAACTGAAGGAGAAAAAGGGTTTGTAACCAATCACTCGATTTTAAAGAAAGAAACATTTGATAGAATAGTTACCTGTGGTCCTAAACCCATGATGATGGCTGTGGCACGATATGCTTCTCAGGCAAATGTTGAGTGTGAAGCGTCATTGGAGAATATGATGGCGTGCGGTCTTGGAGCTTGTCTCTGTTGTGTAGAGAAAACAGTAAAGGGTAATCTTTGTGTCTGCAAAGATGGACCTATATTTAATGTAAAACAATTGTTATGGCAGATCTGAAAGTGAATATAGGCCATCTGGCACTTAAAAATCCAGTAATGACGGCCTCGGGAACATTTGGCTATGGATTAGAGTTTGCAGACTTTATTCCCCTTGACGGCTTAGGAGGATTCATCGTTAAAGGTACCACGTTGAAAGCACGTGAAGGTAATGATTATCCGCGTATGGCAGAAACTCCCAGTGGTATGCTCAATTGTGTAGGATTGCAAAATAAGGGTGTGGATTATTTCTGCCAGCACATCTATCCCCAACTTAAGGATATAAATACTAACGTCATTGTAAATGTTAGCGGTTCGTCACCAGACGATTATGCAGAATGTGCTTCACGCATTGACGCTCTTGACAATATTCCAGCAATAGAACTCAATATTTCTTGTCCCAATGTCAAGGATGGAGGAATGGCTTTTGGCGTAACTTGCGCTGGGGCAGAGAGTGTGGTAAAAGCTGTACGTGAACGTTATCATAAAACGTTAATAGTGAAACTTTCGCCTAATGTTACAAATATAGCCGACATTGCTCGTGCTTGTGAAGCACAGGGCGCAGACAGTGTTTCGCTTATTAATACATTGATGGGAATGGCCATTGATATAGAAAAACGTCGTCCTGTACTCAGTATCGGTACTGGTGGCTTGAGCGGTCCTGCGGTTAAACCTGTTGCATTACGTATGGTGTGGCAAGTTGCTCGTGCGGTTAAAATTCCTGTTATTGGACTTGGTGGTATAATGAATGCCCATGATGCTATTGAATTTCTTATGGCAGGTGCCACAGCTATTGAGATAGGAACCGCAAACTTTATAGATCCATCAGTTACCATAAAGGTACGTGATGGCATTGATCGTTGGCTTGATGATCATGGATGTCATTCTGTCCGTGAAATTATAGGTTGCCTCGATTGATACTTTTTTATTGGTAGATATTCTACATTGCCTCTTAAAGGCTTATTTGAACCGAATCGCTTTTTACGAGCTCTTCAAGAACAAGATAACGGAGAGCTCGTGAAAAGATTTCGGTAGGAATGTGTAGCGCTCGGAGTTCTACAAGCAGATGAGGCTTCTTATCGGATAGAAATTGAAGTATTTGCTTTTGCGCTGCTTGAACATCATCGTCGCTAATAGTAACACACACATCACATTGACCACATGTTTTCTCTTGCTTTTCTCCAAAGTAAGAAAGCAACTGCTGTGAACGGCAATGAGTGTTGTCCTGTAGATAATGGATCATTGCTTCTATGCGTTGGCTGAATTGTTTGCGACGGTTTTCATAAACTTCTGCAGGAAACAACAAATGTTTGCTGTCTTCTCGTCTCTGTAGGTAGCGGAGAAAAGGCAACTGGCTAGGAGGTATGTATTGTATGATATGCTTACGCGACAGTTGCAACAGAATGTCGTGTACTTCAGTTCGGTCAATATTGCTGATTGATGCCAGATGAGCTTCATTAATATAGGCATATTCAGAAAACATCCCAGAAAAGTTACGTAACATGACAACAATCAGATGATCCTCGTTGGGCGTATTGCCAGTCAGCCGGTATAGTTCGTCTCTTTCTACGACGAACATCACTCTAGAGGCATTCTCACGTTCTGCAGAGAATTCTAAATAGCCGGCTCTTTGCAGAATTTGTAGGGCAGAATGTACCTGAACAGGAAAATGGTTGAATTTATAGCAGAAATCTTGTAGGTTGAATTCATGGGAAACACCATTGCCGTCTCCTAATGCTATCTGAAAATAGAATGCTATATGGTCGTAAACTTTCCGGATATAATCCTTGTCAGGGAATGTGTCAGCTACACGTTTGCGGAGTTTGACGATATCTTGTTGCCCATAGAGTAGAATAGCTTGGGCAGGTTTCCCGTCGCGTCCTGCGCGTCCAGCTTCTTGAAAGTAAGCTTCAATAGAGTCAGGACAGTCGTAGTGAAGCACCAGTCGGACATCTGCTTTGTCAATGCCCATGCCGAAAGCATTCGTGGCAACAATAATTCTGGTGCGGTCTGCCTGCCAGTCGTTTTGTCGCTTGTCTTTTTCCTCTGTATCAAGTCCAGCATGGTAGTATGTCGCACTGAATCCTTCTTGGGTGAGTAACTCTGCTATTTCTCGAGCATGTTTCCGGCTCCGGACATATACGATGGAAGAGGCTGTTGATGTGTGTAGAGCTTCTATAAGTTCATGTCGCTTGTCCATAGCTTCTCTGACGATATAGCTGAGATTCTTACGTTCAAATGACATTTGAAACACATTGAATGTGCCACCTTTGTCGTCAGGTCGCTGTAATTTGTCTTTGATATCTTCAACTACAGCAGGTGTCGCTGTTGCCGTAAGAGCCAAAATAGGCACATCAGGTAAAAGAACACGAATGCTTGAAATGTTGAGGTAGCTTGGACGAAAATCATATCCCCATTGGCTGATGCAATGTGCTTCATCTACAGTGATGAAGCTAATTTGCATATGTCTTAGTTTTGTGATAAACAGTTGGCTTGCCAGTCGTTCTGGTGAGATGTAAAGTAGTCGAGTGCCTCCTAATATGCAATTGTCGAGAATGCGCAACACATCATCATGGCTCATGCTGGAATTGACAGCAGCCGCCAAGATGCCACGTCGTCTCAAATGATTGACTTGGTCTTTCATCAGTGCGATGAGTGGAGTGATAACTATACAGACTCCCTCACGACAGAGTGCTGGTACCTGAAATGTGATAGACTTACCTCCACCCGTAGGCATAAGGCCAAGCGTGTCATGACCTTCTCCAATGGATTGAATGATGTCTCGTTGGATTCCGCGGAAATCATCATATCCCCAATAACGTTTGAGAATCTGTTGGTATTTGTCCATCTTATGGTCTTTTCTGTTTGCCAGTCTGCAAGTTTTCTTATCACTTATAGGCAGTACGCTTTCTTTATTTAGGAGATTCCGGTGTCTCGCTGGGACGGATGTCGGTTATCTGCAATTGGATATCCCCACGTTTATAGGCATTTTCTTCGATGGTATAAACAATGTCAAACGAGCGCTTAGACTTGATGTATCTGGCATCTGCGCTTTGTCCGAAGGCAATTCCATTCATGACAACTGCCGATTTTGAATCTACCAGTTCAAGTTTGATGTGTTCTTGATGGCGGCCTACAACTTTCGATGTTCCATAGTCATAGACGTTGCGTGTAAGAAAGAGAGGCTTCTCGTTGGCAGGTCCGTGAGGGGCAAGTTTTCGCAAATCGCCGTGTAGGCGTTTGGTGATGTCCTTAAAGTCGATTTCTTCGTCGATGTCAAGTGTTGGCAACGTTTGTTCTGGTAGAATATGTTGTTTGACGTATTCCTGGAAACGACGACGGAATTCTGGGATATTCTCCTGTCTCAGGGTGAGTCCTACTGCGTAGGTGTGACCACCGAAGTTCTCAAGGATATCTCTGCAGTTTTTGATGGCATCATAGATGTCGAATCCTGCTACGGAACGTGCTGATCCTGTCGCGATGCCATCGATAATGGTGAGAACGACAGTTGGCCGATAGTATATTTCCGTCAAGCGTGAGGCAACGATGCCCACAACTCCTTTTTTCCATCCTTCATCGTACAGCACGATAGACGACATGTGTTGCTGACTTTCCAAGCGAGCCACGATTTCATTGGCCTCTATGGTCATCTGCTTGTCTATGTCCTTTCGCTGCTCGTTGTATTCGTTAATGCGATTAGCTTCTGTCAGTGCACGTTGGAGATCGCGTTCTACAAGCAGTTCCACAGCTTCCTTTCCGTTTTGCATTCTTCCACTTGCGTTGATGCGTGGACCGATTTTGAAAACAATGTCGCTCATGGTTAATTCTCGTCCGGTCAATCCACAAATATTGATAATGGCCTTGAGACCAATAGATGGGTTGATGTTGAGTTGTTTCAGTCCATGAAATGCCAGAATGCGATTCTCGCCGGTTACAGGCACGAGGTCTGCCGCAATGCTGACTGCGCATAAATCGAGTAGAGGAGTCAGTCTTGAGAATGGAATACCGTTATTTTTTGCGAATGCCTGCATCAGCTTGAATCCTACGCCGCATCCGCAAAGATGCTTGAACGGATAGGACGAGTCGGTGCGTTTAGGGTTGAGTATAGCCACTGCTGGAGGCAGAATCTCATCTGGCACATGGTGGTCGCAGATGATGAAATCTATGCCTTGTTGTTTGGCATAGGTAATCTCCTCAATGGCCTTGATACCACAGTCAAGTACAATGATGAGTTTAACTCCTGTTTCCTTGGCATAGTCTATTCCTTTGTAGCTTACTCCGTATCCTTCTTCTTCTCGGTTAGGGATGTAATAGTCGATGTTGGAATAAAACTGCATAAGAAATTTATAGACGAGTGCCACTGCTGTGCATCCGTCCACGTCATAGTCACCATACACCATGATACGTTCCTTGCGTCCCATTGCATCGTTGAGCCTATCTACGGCCACATCCATATCGTTCATCAGGAAAGGATCGATGAGTTCGTTCATCATCGGTCTGAAGAAACGTTTTGCTGCCGATTCTGTTTTGATACCTCTGCTGATAAGCAAATCTGCAACAATGGGACTCATGTTGATTTTCTCGGCCAGTTCTTTAATTGCTTGTTGCCGTTCTGGTGTAGGAGGTTCGTAATTCCATTGGTAGTGCATTTATATATTGTTCTTATTTTTTCTTTATTTCAGACACTATCGGCTTTACAATAGCCAATATGCGGTGTAAAGTTACAAAGAAAAAACAAGAAATCGGAACATACCATGGAAAAAATCATGGTATGTTCCGATTTTACATATAAAAGGTCATTTATTAGATGCCGAGTTTTTTGCGGATATCCTTAGGAATAGCGTTTTTGTTAACGGTGTAATCCATCGTGTTTGCTGCGATAAAGGTTTTAGTCATATACCAAATTCCTTTATATTCGCCAGTTTCTCCCCATGAGTTCTTAACCATATAGTATTCGCGTCCGTTTTGGTCTTTGGCAATACCGAAGATGAGCATGCCGTGGTCATCGGTGAGTTCCCAGTTGTCGAAACGCTCTTGACGCATTTCCTGTGTTGCTTTAACTTCGGGTACGGTGCATCCGAGTGAGTCGATGAGATTGCGTTTTTTCTGGGCAGTCATCTTGAGCCAGCGTGCCATGTCGCTTCCCTGAAGGCTCTCAGTCTTCTTGGTGTCGATGGCATAAGCCAATCCATTGCGTGTGAATCCTTCTTCTGAAACGTCTCCGCCCCATGCTACAGTGTAGCCGTTCATAATAGCATTATCAATGATTTTCATCATTTCGTCCATAGGTACGTTGTAGCTCAGAGGATTGCGCCAGTTGTCCTGTACTTCAACAGCATAAGCGGTATAGAAAGGATGGTGAGTGAAAGAAGTTATGCTAACGTAGTCGTTCCAGTCGAGACCGAGTGAAGCAGCAAAACTCTTTGGAGTGTATTTTTTGCCTTGGTAGGTGAATTCTTCCGGACATTTGCCAAGATATGCATCAAGAATGCCCTGCAGTCCAACTTTCCACTGGTTAGAGATTTTCTTAGCATTGCTTTTTGAAACGGCAGCCACGTATGGTTCAAGCAGAGAGAAGAACTCGTTGAAGTTGTTGAGAGAGTCACCATAGAGTGAACCAGGGAAAGGCATGGCCTCTTCTGGACAGATTCCGTAGTTCTGGAGCACGTAATGTACATCATAAGCTGATCCGCCTTGTGCAAACTGGCAGTCTCCGTGCAGTCTTACAACCTGTATGGCACGGTCCATGTAGTCCTTGTTGGCCACAAAACTCTCACAGAGGTCATAGGTCTTACCTGTCTTTTTCAGAATTTCTGCCTCAAAGTACGAAAGAGTAGAATAGGCCCAGCACGTACCCGAACGGTTCTGGTCCTTGATAGATGTAATAGGATTCTCCTTGACAACGGTGAATACCGGTTTGTTTTTGTTCTCAGTCTTTTTTTCCTGAGCCTGAGCACCAATGGCAAGAATTGCCATCATTGCGATAATGAATGTTTTCTTCATAATTAGTTCTCTTTTTTTATTTATTTGTTGCTTGTTCGTTTTTTTATTTGTTTCCTGCCATTATTTCTTCTATTTCTGCGGGATGATATGGAATACGTTTGCTTCCCAAGAAACGGCATCCGTCATTGGTAATCAGTACATCATCTTCGATGCGTATTCCTCCAAAGTCCTTGTAAGTTTCAAGCATATCGAAATTGAGGAAGTCTTTGCAGTGTCCGTTAGCTTTCCATTCATCAATGAGATGTGGGATGAAATAGATTCCCGGTTCGTCTGTAACGACGAATCCTTCTTGCAACCGTCTTCCCATTCTCAGGCAGTTGGTGCCGAATTGTTCCAGATTGGGTCTTGTCTCATCGTCAAATCCGACATAGATTTGTCCGATGCTTTCCATGTCATGTACGTCCATTCCCATCATGTGTCCAAGTCCGTGGGGGAGGAACATGGCGTGTGCTCCTGCTGCAATAGCTTCATCAATGTCTCCCTTCATCAACCCGATTTCTTTCAGGCTTTCTGCCATTTTACGGCATACGGCAAAGTGTACTTCCTTGTACTTAACTCCTGGTTTGGCTACTTCCAATACATAATCATGGCAAGCTTCTACGATGCTGTAGATTTCCAGTTGCCGCTGGGTGAATTTTCCGTTGACAGGCATTGTTCTTGTATGGTCAGAACAATAGTCATCCAGTTCACATCCTGCGTCACAGATGACAAGTCTTCCGTCTTGCAGTATTGCGTCTGATGGATTGCCATGCATGATTTCACCGTGTTGGGTATAGATGGTGGCAAAACTTGTGTCCTGGGCCATTGAACGGGCTATTCCGTCAACTTGTCCTCCAACGTAACGTTCTGTTGTTCCTGCTTTTGTCAGACGTTGCGCGGTGGTGTGCATTTCGTAGCCGATATTGCAGGCGCGGTCAATGGCAGCAATCTCTTGTTCTTCCTTGGTCGAACGCATTTTTACCACTGCATGAATCAATGGTAGAGATGCAGCATCCTTTTGTTGTGAGGGGTGGATGCCCAACAAGTCCATGATTTGTATTTTTGTATCGTGTCGATAGGGTGGCAGAAAGTGGATGGTGCGTTTCTTTGCTAATGCCTCGTGACAAACGTGTGAGAGTTCTTTCATCGGTCCTGTGATGCTGACGCCCACAGCTTCTGCCAAAACCTTCACGCTATCTACGAATCCCATCCATACGATGTCTTCAATGTCAATATCGTCACCATAGAGCATTTCTGTGTCGTTGTCCACGTCAATTACTCCTACCAGTCCGTCGCGGTGTTGTCCAAAGTAATAGAGGAACGTAGAGTCCTGACGCATTGGTGCATGGCAGTTGGCAGGTGAGTTGTAGGGTGATTCATTGTTTCCGAATAGTACAATGACTCCGTTGCCTACCAGCTTTTTCAATTCGGCTCTTCGCCTAATGTAAGTTTCTTTGTCAAACATAGTAGTAACTTATTAATATCTTGACCACAAAATTACTACAAATAAACCAAAAGGCAAAATATTTGCATCTTATTTTGCCGAAAATGATTACCTTTGCACTATAGTATTACATTTTACGTGGATTATGGCTCAAGAAAAAACTCAATCAACAATGCGCGTGCGCCTCAATATGAAGGAGCCGGGACGATATAAGGTGATTTGTCATAACGATGATTTCACAACGATGGATTTTGTGGTAATGATGCTGATGGACGTGTTCTTTAAGTCTGCTGATGAGGCAGAACGGCTCATGTTGGCCATTCATCGTACAGGTCAGGCTGTGGTGGGCGTCTATCCGCTTGATATTGCGCGCTCCAAGGTTGACAAAGCCATGCGTCTTGCCCGTGCCAATGGTTTTCCTCTGACCTTGAGTTATATTCCTGAATGATCAAACGATAATTAGCAATGAGAATAACAACCACGATGAATAGGGCCATCCAGCAAGCCTGTGAACTTGCTCATCGGTCTTCCCATGAATTTCTGATGCCTGAACATGTGCTGTTGGCTCTATGCCAAATAGCACCGTCTTTTGTCAATGTCTTGAAGCAATCTTTAGATTGTCAGCCTGGTGAATTGGCTGAAGATGTTGAAAAATGGTTAGCTTCTCAAGAAAAAGCCCCCAAGCCAGTAGATTTGGAACTGTCATCTTCTATGCGTCGGATTTTCACGATATGCAAAGGAGAAAATGCTGATCGTGTGTTGTGTGTGACTTTCTTTATTGAAGCCATGATGCGTGATGCTGAGTGTATGGGGGCCTATCTGTTGACCAAACATCTCAAAGTCACGGAAGTGTTTCTTCTGTTATCTCTTCATGAATATTGCGATGCAAAGGATTCTTATGTTGCTGAAGAAGAACTTGACGATGACTTGGATGACTTAGAAGACGATGACTTGGATGATGATGATTTGGAGGACGATGATGAGATGATGATGGGAGGTCCTTCTGATTTTGCTTTGTCATCAGATTGGAAACAATGGACCACTGATATTACAGCAGAAGCCACTGATCATCTGCCCATTATCGGTCGCGAGGTAGAACTTGACCGTACCATAGAGGTGCTTTGCCGTATGGAGAAGAACAATCCGCTCCATATTGGTGAGCCTGGGGTGGGTAAGACTGCTCTGATTTATGGTTTGGCACAACGCATCGCCAAAGGTCATGTGCCTTATAGGTTGCAAAAAGCTCACATATATTCTATTGAAATGGGACAGTTGATGGCTGGTGCCCAGTTTCGAGGCGAGTTTGAAAAGCGCCTCAAGGATGTTCTGGACGGTGCTACAGCCCAAGGTAACAGTGTGATCTATCTCGATGAGATTCATTTGATGATGGGTGGTGAACAAGCGCAATCTGATAGTATCAGTGCTTTTGATGTCATGAAACCCTATCTTGATCGAGGTAAACTCCGTTTTATAGGTTCAACAACCTATGAAGCCTTCAATCGTACCCTTGCCAAGTCGAAGGCCGTTACTCGTCGTTTCCAGCAGATTGACATTAAGGAACCGTCTGTGGAGGACACCCTTCGTATTGTAGAAGCATTGTTACCAACCTTTCAGAACTATCACAATGTAATCTACCGGAAGGATGCTTGGACGTATGCTGTTGAGAGTTCGGCTCGGTTGATAACAAATCGCCAGTTGCCCGACAAAGCCATTGATATTATTGATGAGGCTGGTGCTTATCTTGAAGTCCACCCGCGTAATCGTCTGCATAACTATGTGACAAAAAGTCTGGTTGATGAAATATTAAATAAGGTTTGCCGTATTGATGCCGATGCCTTGAAAGAGACTGATAACAATTCGTTAAAAGACCTTGTCACACAGATGAAGAGTCAGATCTATGGTCAAGACAAGGCCATTGAACGTCTGACAGATGCAGTGATGATGGCCAAGGCTGGTCTTACCGATTCTGACAAACCGATGGCCTCATTGCTCTTTGTGGGGCCCACTGGTGTTGGTAAGACAGAGGTTGCCCGTGTGCTTGCTCGTCAGTTGGGCGTGGAATTGGTGCGTTTCGATATGTCTGAATATGCGGAGAAGCATACCGTTGCCAAACTTATTGGTTCGCCTGCCGGTTATGTGGGTTATGATGATGGTGGTCTGCTTACTTCGGCCATTCGTAAGACGCCCAACTGTGTGCTTCTGCTTGATGAGATTGAGAAAGCCCATAGCGACATTTATAATATTCTACTTCAAGTAATGGACTATGCCCGCCTGACAGATAACCGAGGTCAGCAGGCCGATTTCCATCATGTTATCATTATTATGACTTCTAATGCAGGAGCGCAGTATGCTTCACAGGCCAGCGTTGGCTTCACGGGGCATGTGTCCCGTGGTGAGGCTATGCGGCAACAGGTGAAGAGGGTGTTCAAGCCTGAATTCATCAACCGCCTGACCGATATTGTGACTTTTCGTGATATGGACAAGACAATGGCAACGCTTATCCTTCGTAAGAAACTTGCCCTCCTTGCTGACAAGCTTGGCCAGCGCCAGGTGAAACTAACTGTTTCTCAGCAGGCTTTCGACCGTCTGCTTACGCTTGGCTTTACACCGGAATACGGCGCTCGTGAGATGGATCGAGTGATTGGCAACAATATCAAACCGTTGTTGATGCGTGCCTTGTTGTTTGGTTCTCTCAGCAAGGGTGGAATAGCCACTGTGGACTGTAAGGATGGTGTTTTTGTTGTTAAATGATTTGGAGTAGTTATGATTTATCGACTTGACAACAATCTCGGGTTTCCAGATCCACGCCGTGGTGATGATGACGGACTCTTTGCCATTGGTGGTGACCTCAGTGTTGATCGCCTGTTACTTGCTTATAGTAACGGCATCTTCCCTTGGTACAGTTTTCGTGATTATGACGAGATTCAATGGTGGTGTCCGATGGACCGTTATGTGATTTTACCTCATGAGATTCATATTAGTCACTCCATGCGTTCGCTGTTGAATAAAGACATCTACCATGTGACGTTTAATCGAGATTTTCAAGCTGTTATAGATAATTGTAGCGAACTGCGCATAGAAGAGAAAGGTGCGTGGCTTGGCCCTCAGATGATAGCTGCGTTTTCCGAGTTGCATCGTCAGGGATTTGCCGCCAGTGTGGAGGTGTGGGATGAGGATGAACAACTCGTTGGCGGACTGTATGGAGTTTGTCTTGGTCGTTGTTTTATGGGTGAGAGTATGTTCTCGTTGGCCCCATCTGCCTCCAAGGTGGCACTCATCGCTTTAGCACAACTGATGGAGAAGAATGGCGGACTGATGATCGATTGCCAGTTTGAAACTCCGCATCTCCGTTCCATGGGTGGTCGTCACATTTCTTACGATGATTATCTTGCCATGTTGCGTCAGGAGTAAGTATCCTTTGAAGGATCAGACCTCTGCCGCTTTTCCTTCTGGTTTCCCAAAGGAAAAACAAAAACGTGCGCCGTTAGTATAGTCGGGATCGAGGTACACATCACCTCCTAATTTATGGGCAATGGTGCGACAGATTTCCAGTCCGAGGCCTGATCCTGGTTTGAATTGATCCAGTTTACCGAAGCGTTCGAAGATGGTTTCTTGCTTGTCCTGTGGAATGCCCACACCTGTGTCAGTTACTGTGATGAGGGTTTGTCCTTTCTGGTTCTTCGAACAGTTTACCTGTATGCTGCCTGCTGTTGTGTTCTTGATAGCATTATTCAGCAGGTGTGTCACAACCTGCTTCACCCGCATTCCGTCAGTTTCAATCTTTTCGCTTTCTGCCAGTTGGGTGTTGAATGTTAACATCACCCCTTCTGCCACGTGACTGCGTGCTTCTTCTACGGCATCCCGACACACACCATTGATGTCTGCCGGTTCTATTGTCATTTGATATTTTCCACTCTCTATGGAGGTCAGATCAAGGATATTATTGATTAGGTTGCTCAATTGCTCTGAGTTTTCTGTGATTCTATAGGTAAGGTCCGATTTCTCTTCATCGCTGATGTTGAAACTGGGGTCGGTAAGCACTTGCGAGAAACCTACGATGGCATTGAGTGGTGTTCTTATTTCGTGGCTCATATTTTGTATGAAGAGTGTCTTTTGTTGGTCGGCATGTTGTGCTTCTTTATTGGCGACGTTGAGTTCGGCCAATGTATGGGTCAGATTTTTAGAGAGTTTGGACAGTCGTCGCTCCATTTTTTTGTTAGCTTTCAGATAGATGATCGTGCCAACAATGAGCAGTAGGGCAATAGCCACCATGGCTACCATGATCAGTTTTTGCATGTTGTATTGTCGTTTCTGCAGTTCTGCCAGTTTCTTCTGACTGTCGATGGAAACGCCCAGTTTGTTAGACTTGAGTTTTTGGTTCTGTAGTGCGAGCAGGTTACGACCGTTCTGCATCTCTGCCAATTTCTTGAGTCTGTCCGCATTGCTTATCTCAAGGTTGTTGCTGGCCAGTTGCAGTTGGGCATGTTGCAGTTGTAGCTTTGCCATTTCGTTGGCAGCCTTTTGCTTGTCGATGTCAGCAATCTGCATGGCAAAGCTGTTTCTCATGCCTGCAAGGTCTGTGAGGATGTCGGTGTTGCCTCCGCTTTGTGTGAGTTTTACAATTTTGTTCATGACTTTTGCCGCCTTGTCATATTGTCCGTTGTATGAATAGTAGGCATAGGAGCAGTATTTTCTGAGCAGTCCAGACAGTTTGTTCTTGTATTCCTTGTATTTCACAGAATCCTGATTGGAAATGGCGTGTAATGAGTTCAATAAAATAAGGTATTCTGTTGTGAAAATAGGGACAGTATTCAATCTCTTGAAATATTCCTGATAGCTTTTCTTGAAGTTGTCGTAATCACCTGTCATGAAGTGACCAATAGCTTTGTAGCCGTAGAGTCCGGCTTTTGTCGGTTCTGAATAACAGTAGCGGATGCCCTCATTTGCTGCGTTGACGACTTCTTGGAATCGTCCTAAACGTATGTTACCGTCGCAGATGTGAGGATAGATTGATGACCGCTCCTGTTTCTGCATGTGTTCCTGTGAGAATTGTAGTGCTGTTTCGTAATAGAAAATGGCATGTGCATATTCCTCTCTTGCCATCAGCATATTTCCCAATGCCACATAGCCTGCTTGAGTGCCGTATGGGTGTTTGTGTTTTGTGGCAAACTGGATGTCTTTCTGCACCAGTTTTTTCGCCTCGTCGAATCTGTCTTCAGACAGGAGGTAGTTTGCCATAGTTGTAGAAGTGTAGAAATAATACTGCAGATAGTTGTATTCCTGTGCTTTCTTTCTTACTTGCTGACTTGCTTCCCAAACGGCAGGAAAGTTGTGCTGTTTTGTTATTTGGTATTTCAGAGGAACGAGAAGAGCAAGGATTTCTGCCTTGTGGTCTTTTAGCCTGATGGCTTTTTTCCTTAGTGAGTCAGCCTGTTCCAGACAGATAGGGTTCGTTCTGTTGTAGTTGGCTCTGAGGTATAGTGGGTACAGGCTGTCGTTGATCTTGAATGGATTGTTCTGTCCTTGTGTGGGCAAAGCCAAGCCAAACAGCAGGATGATCAGCAGGGTGTATATTGTAGTTCTTTTTGTCTGTTTCATGCGTTGTAGGGAATATTGAAGTAGAAACGTGCACCATTGGTGTATTGGCGGTCTATGTTGATTTCACCATTAAGTTTTTTTGCAATGGTGCGACAGATGTCGAGACCGAGTCCGGAACCTTGTTTTTTGTCGTCGAGTTTCTTGTAACGTTGGAATATCTCATCCATCCGTTCGACAGGAATGCCGATTCCTGTGTCTGTGACAGTAAAAGAGATCAGATCGGTATTTTCTATCTTTTTGCAAGACAGTATGATGCTGCCTTTTTCTGTGTTCTTTTCTGCATTTGTCAATAGATTGATGAGTACCTGTTGCACACGCTTGCGGTCTGTTACGGCTTCGAAATCTTCATTCAACTCTGTTTCGAATGTCAGCGTCACGCCTCCCGCCAATCTGTGTCTGACGGTTTCCATGGTTTCCCGACAGAGTTCGTTGACCTTTACAGTTTCTTTGGTCATGACGAAGTTACCACTCTGCAGGTTGGTCAGGTCGAGAATGTCATTGACCAAGGTGGTGAGCAGTTCTGAGTTTGTTGTGATATATTGTGTCAGTTCCTGACTTTCTGCTTCTGACAGTTCGTTGCCCATAGTGACGAGTACGTTAGAGAATCCCACGATGGCGTTGAGTGGTGTTCTTATCTCGTGACTCATGTTCTGTATGAAGCGTGTCTTAGTCAGTTCCGATTCACTGGCTCTGAGTTTGGCGGTATTCAGTAGCGAGATGCTCTCTCGCAGTTTTCTAATACCCTGTTTCAACTGTCTTCCGTGTCTCCATCGTATGATAGCATAGAGTGTGAAGCTGATGGCGATGAGTACGACAAAGGTCAGACAAAGTGCCATTCCCTCTTTCTTGAGGCGGTATTGTTCTGCTTCCGCCTGTCGTGTTTTGTTTTCTTGTTCAAGCTTGTTTTGCAGTCTTTGCGATTCCAGTTGTTGGTTCTGGTAGTTCAGTTTGTTTCTGTCAGCCTGCAGTTGTGCGAGTTGTGCATTGTCCTGTGATTTGTTGAGTTCGAGGGTTGAGTTGTTGAGTGAGAGTTGTGCGTTGGCCATGGCCAGTTGAGTGTTTTGATAGTCCATCTGCTGCACCTCTCTTTCATGTTGCTGTATGTTGGACATGTTTTTTGCGATACGATCATCGTTTTGAACCAGTTCGCCGGCGTAATCTCCATAAACATCAATGAGCATCCATTGGTTTTTGACCGCTTTGGTGTAGTCCCCTTTGTATTTATAGTATGCCACAGCCAGTCTGTACCCTTCCAGTTCGCTTTCCTCTTTGAGTCTCTTGATGGTTTCCAACACCTCCTGGTCTTTTCCGTCGAGCATTTTCTTGAATGTTTCCACAGCTTCTTTCACGTCGCTGTGTAGATCACGGTCGTATGCTTCATGTTGTTTCAGATAGTTATATTCTTTCCTGAAATCATCATACCTTCCCAGCATGAAGAGTGCGTAACATTCCTGTAGTTTAATGTCAAACCGGTCGTAGTCCGACTTACATTCGGCCCATGCTTCCTTCACTTCCTGGAGTGTTTCTCTAAAGCTTTGAGTCTTTCTTAGACAATCGCAGATGTTTGTATAAGTGTCTGTGAAATTGGAAGGTATATTGTGGTCTTTCGAGTATTTGATATACTCGCGGTAATTGTCGATAGCTCTCGAATATTCTCCTCGGTATTGTTGTATGGTTGCCAGTGAATAGTAGCTGTCTCGAATGCCTATGAGATGATTGTTTTTCTCTGCGATTTTTCTTTGTTGCAGAGCTATCGTATAGGCTTCGAGGTGTCTTTTTTCCCTGATATAATAGTTGGTGAGGTTGGCTGCTGCGAAATAGTAGTAGGTCCATTTTTCGTATGCAGTAGCCTTATCCATCAGTTTTTTTGCTTCGCGTTCCACAGCGGGCATATTGTCTTCCTGATAGTAGTTGTACAGCAAGAGGATGGTCATTGCCGTGATTTCGCCATTTCGGTCTCCTATGGCTTTGGCTCTTTCTATGATGGTATCTGCGAGAATTTTTCCTGCCAGCGTTTTTCGTTCTTTGTAGGCCTTTTCGTAGAGCTTGAAGAGACCGTCATCCATGCGGTATTGGTTGTTTTGTGCCGACAAAGCCACTGTGTCTATGATGAAGAACACAGTGACAATGGCTCGCACAATATGTTGTTGTAATCCTTTCCCCATTGTTAAAAACAATCTTTTTATTTTGTTGTGTCGTTTGTTTGTTGTTGTATCCTTTAATATCGAAGTGTTTTGTAATTTTTTGTATTATTCTTAATATGTTGTCTTTGTATGTCTATAACCGTATGATATTCTTTGCCATAAAACATGGTCTTTTGCATGCAAAAGTACGAACAAAATGGGATAATGACAAATATTTATCTGATTTTTATCCTTTTTTGACAATGTATTTTTGGTAATAGGTGATGAGCAATGTGGTGAGAGGTAGGGCGATCACCATACCCAACATGCCCAACAGCGACCCCCAAATAGACAGTGAGAGTAGGATAATGGCTGAGTTGAGGCCCATGACCTTACCCATGATGCGTGGGGTGAGAATGGTGTCTTGAATGACCTGTACCACCGCAAACACGATGAGTGCCATGAGTAACACAAACCAGAAGTTTTCTCCTGAGTCTGCCGCTTTGACGATGGCAAGCAGTACCGTTGGCACGAAACCTACAATTTGCAGGTAAGGCACCATGTTGAGCAGGCCGATGAGCATGCCCAAACCTACCGCCATGGGGAAGTCGATGATGAGGAATCCGATGCTGAACAGCACACCTACGCAGAATGCCACGCAGGCCTGTCCGCGGAAATATTTGTTCATACCGTCCTCTACGTCGTGTACCAGTTGTACGGCAAAGGCTCTGTAGCGTTGTGGCAACAGGTCGGGCCATCCAGTGGTCAGTCTCTCATAGTCGATGAGGATAAACAGGGTGTATAGGAATACCATGGTGACCGAGAGCAGACTGCTTACCGCCCCGATACTTTGGGTGATGATGGCCCATATCTTGGGCATGGCCTCTCTCATGGCTTGCATGAAGCCCTCTTGCGTGACCATGGCTTTGACCTCATCGCCGGTAAGGTGACGGTGCAGGTATTCCTGTATCTGACTTGGTATGTTGTTGAAGGTGGCATTGGTCTCTATATAATGGAGCACCAGATCCTTCACTCTTATTCCTTCTTCCACCATAGGTGGTATGATGAGCCAGAAAGCGAGTGACACAATGCCTCCTGCCACAAGAAAGGCACAAAGGATGCCGAGAATGCGGAAGTGTAGCCTGCATTTGTACTGAAAGAATTTGACCAGCGGAAAGAGCAGGTAGGCAATGAGCCATGCCAGGAAGAAAGGCAGCAGTACTCCGCTGAGGCGGCGCAGCAGGAGGATAATACCTGCCAGTACGGCTACGAAGAGTACGCCACGGATAAAGGTGTCGAAGGTGATTTCTTTGCGTTCCATTTGTTATGCTTGTTTCGTGAATGATGGAATGACGGTGTTGGTTCGTTTCAGTCGCAGACTGTTGAGCACTACGCTGACGCTCGAACAGGCCATCAGGGCTGATGCCCACATCGGGGTGATCTGCCAGTGTGCGCCAAAGGCGTAAGGCAGTCCGGCTGCCAGTGGGATGCACACCATATTATATATAAATGCCCAGAAGAGGTTCTGACGGATCATTGCCACCGTGCGTCTTGACAATCGGATAGCATCGGGGATGCGTCTGAGGTCGTCGCCCATGAGTGTGACTTGCGCCACGTCCATCGCCACATCGGTGCCTCGTCCCATGGCAATGCTCACATCGGCACGTGCCAATGCCTGCGAGTCGTTGATGCCGTCTCCCACCATGGCCACGTGTCTGCCTTCCTGTTGCAGGGCCTTTACCGCATCGTCTTTGTCTTGTGGTAATACCTGCCATTTGTAGTGGCTGATACCTGCCTCCTGTGCCCAGTGTCTGACGCGTTCTTCTTTATCGCCACTCATCATGTAGAGGGTGATGCCCATTTTATGTAACTCCTCCACGGCTTCACGGGCAAAGGGCTTGAGTTGTTCGCCTTGACCATCGGGTGAGGGGAGAGTCATGGTTCCTGTTTTATCTACTACCATGCTGTCCACGTTGCGCAACAGTTCCAATGCGGTGGCATCCTTGATCAATATGCCGGCTTCTGCCGCCTTGCCTATTCCCACCATGAGGGCGGTTGGCGTGGCAAGTCCCATGGCGCATGGACACGCTATGACCAGTACGGATACGGCAGAAATGACAGCCTGCGGCAGACAGTTGCTGCCTCCGATAAGATACCAGAGCAGGAAGGT
>SAMEA104315426__coassemble_199_pt1 | contig 62695 bp, 45 predicted proteins | sample SAMEA104315426__metabat2_low_PE_024 | metagenome-assembled genome bin SAMEA104315426 (sample SAMEA104315426) | gut metagenome | biome: Monkey gut; feature: monkey-associated habitat; material: faeces | place: China | collected 2013 | reverse complement strand
TTATGAGACTACCAACTTTTTTATAAACTATTTCTTATCCCGAACTGGGGTATTATCTCCTGTGCGGAGATTAGAAATTATCCCATCTGTCAACAAAAAGTATTGTTATTGGCATATTTTTTTGAGCAGATTGATATACTCGTCAATTTGGTGTTGACGTGATGATAGGTTGCCAAGTGTGGGTTATCATCCTGATATCAATCTGCACAGGCTTATGGCAGAAGGGGTTGATTAGCCGTTATTCTCTACTGCGGCTATTAGTTTTTCGTTGGCACGATCAATGACGTCGGCATCAATACTCTTCAGATAAATCTGAGTGGTCTTTTCTGAGTGATGACCAAGACTGTCGCTAATCACACTGACAGGGATGTCCATGCCGCGGGCAATGGTTGCCCAGGAGTGGCGAGCAACATACATGGTGAGTGGTTTGGATAGTCCCAAACGCATTGATAAGCGCTTTAAATGATAGTTGACTTTACTTTGTTGCTGTTGGTATTGGCGGCGCAGCTTGAGTGTTGCGTCATTATTGAGCACTCCCAAGAGGTGCTCGCCATCGAGTGAGGGATGACGATCGACAATGGTTTGCATCTCTGGACGCCATGCCACTTGCAGTTCCTGCCCCGTCTTGCTCCTTTTATAAATAAGGTGTCCGTTGCGGATGTCGCATCTCCGTAGATTGGCAATATCCACAAACGACATGCCACGGGTGTAGAAGCTGAACAGAAATAGGTCGCGTGCCAAGGCTTCGTCAGCGTTGGTGGTGCGATATCCTGCTACCATAGCAATGGTGTCAACATCTACCGCACGCTTGGGAGTACGTGGGTATCCAGTGAATACTCGGTCGAAGGGGCGTTTGTCAGTAATGGATAGCTGTCTCACCGCTTTGTTGTAGATGGCTCGCAACACGCGCATGTAGAACGATATGGTGTTGAGCGTAAGTCCAGCCTGCTTCAAGTGGCTTTCAAATGCTTCTACTTCTTGACTACCAATGGCATCAAGAGCAATATCGTGTCCACCACGAAATTGCAAGAAGCGATTCATAGCGCATGCGTAGGTTTCGCGTATGCGCTCTTTGTTGTTGGTTCGTAACTGTTCCACAAGTGTTTCGACAAACTCTGAAAGTGTCGTTGCCACAGTGGATAGACATGCTGGCACGTAGTCAGTATGGGTCACGAGGTAGTCGGCTTGAGCCTTGTCCAGCGTGATGGATAGTTCACCTGGTGTCGCACTACCTTTCATAATTCCTTTCGGCAATTCAATTTTAATTATCATCTTGAATGTGTTTTTGTTTGCACAAAAGTAATAAGGTTTGCAATATGTAGCATTACCTCAACGTCGCTATTATACATATTATTGTGTGCAAAAACACAAAAAAATTGATTTTACATGCTTAGCGCATAATAATACATAATAATTGATAAAAGACATTAAAGTTGGATAATTTTATATTTTTCTAAAAAAAAAGATAAAAACATTTGTTGTTTTCAATTATTATTTCTACATTTGCACTCGAAATCTAATCTCCGCACAGGAGACACAAAGTGCTTCGTATGAGGCACTTTTCTGTGTCTTCTCTGCGATTTTATCTACAATTCGTTTTTTTTTTACAACGTTTTTTCAGCATATTTCAATACGTTCTTTTATTACATTCTGATTTTCGCTTTATACCGTTTTAATGCATCAATAAATTGTACACCTATTTATATTAATATCCAACAATAATATTACAGTGGTGCAGGCGACGTATCGACTTCACCTATTTTTATTGTGTAAAAGCACAGAATAGGTCTGTAAACATCGGTTCACCACGCATACTTCCCCACCCCCATCATTACGTTTGACCGTGCGCTCAGTTATTTCAGTTTTCAATAAATTTCGAACACTCGAACACCAATACTGCCTAACTCACAGTAGTTCATGGTTTTGAGTGGTGTTCGAAACCTTAAGATTTCAAACACCCTTCGAACACCACTCCGACTACGTGAACCGCCAGCTATCCTCAACAGGAGACTCTGATTGAGCATACATATCGAAGTATAAGTAGGGAGGCTTGAGTTTATCAGACTTTTCTCAAGCCTTGATAATATTATTATCAAACGTTAGATAACACCATTATCAAACGTTGGATAACACCATTGTCAAACGTTGGATAACACCATTACCAAACGTTGGATAACACCATTGTCAAACGTTGGATAACACCTTTTTCAAACGTTGAAAAGACCTTTTTCAAACGTTAGGCAACACTCTTGCCAAACATTTGGCAATACCTTTGCCAAACATTAGACAATACCTTTGCCAAACATTAGACAATACCTTTGCCAAACATTAAACAATACCTTTGCCAAACATTAGACAATAGTCTTGCTAAACGTTATCAAAAGACTGTCGATCCGTTTTATTTCTGGCTGATTTCTAAGTGGCAATTGCTATTTTGACGGATAGATCTGAGTTTTCGAAATATGTTTTCGAAATTGTGTGGTCGATGTGTGGTCGATGTTTCATGCATCGACCACACCATAAAATACTAACCAACAATACGTTGCACACCTCTGTGGTCGTGTGGTCGAAATTTCTTAAAAACTAAAACAACTGTAGCCTGGCGCACAGCACCGAAGATAGGCTGCACCTCGGAAGTACAAAAGAAAATCGGGATTTTCTTTTGTACTTCTCTCGGTTTGCACTATCTTTGTACCCAGAAACAAAAACGCAAGAAATATGAAGAACGTAACAGAAACAATTAAGTATATCGGCTGCGACGATGCTGATGTACGACTATTTGAATCACAGTATAAAGTGCCGGAAGGCATGAGCTACAACTCGTTTGTAATCCTCGATGAGAAAGTTGCCATTATGGATACCAGCGACAAGCGCACTATGGAACAATGGAAAGCCAACCTCGCTGAAGCACTCAACGGACGTAAGCCCGACTATCTCGTAGTGCACCACTTGGAGCCAGACCACGCCAGTGGACTCGGTGAGGTGCTGGCACTCTATCCCGATATTAAAATAGTATGTTCGGCACGTGCGCTGACCATGATTCCACAATTTTTCCCCGATGCAGACCTTGCCGATAAGGCTATTGCCGTGAAGGAAGGCGACACCCTCTCGCTGGGCGAACACACCTTGACATTCATCATGGCACCTATGGTACACTGGCCCGAAGTGATGGTGAGCTACGACAGTAAGGACAAAGTACTCTTCTCTGCCGATGCTTTCGGTAAGTTTGGCGTGATGGATGCCGATCCCGATGACTGGGCTTGCGAGGCAAGACGCTACTATTTTAATATCTGCGGAAAATATGGCAACCCCGTGACAACACTGTTGCAGAAGGCTGCAAAACTCGATATCCAACAGATTCTGCCTCTCCACGGTCCACTGTTGAAAGGTGAACAAATGGCTGAAGCCGTGCGTCTCTACAATATCTGGGGAAGCTACGGTGTGGAAGCAGAGGGTGTATTTATCGCCCACGCTTCTATCCATGGATGCACCAAGGCTGCTGCAGAGATGCTGGCAGAGATACTCAAAAAGAAAGGCTGTAAGAAGGTGGCCATCTCTGACCTGTGTCGCGAAGATCAAGCAGAAGCCATAGAAGATGCTTTCAAATATGGCAAAGTGGTACTGGCAGCATCGAGCTACGACGCTGGACTGTTTCCACCGATGTACGACTTCCTGCACCATCTGACCATCAAGACATGGCAGAAGCGCGAAGTGGCACTCATAGAAAACGGAAGTTGGGCCCCAACAGCTGCCCGTGTGATGAAGCAGATGCTGGAGCCCATGAAGGATATTACCATAAAAGGCGACACCGTGACACTGCGTGGCGTGGTGAAGCCTACAGATATACCGGCTCTTGAAGCTTTGGCTGACGCCATTTTGGCGTAACAGCCTATAGGCATCAGGCTTTTGCCAATGCCTGACGGAACTGGTTCATCAACCACTCTTTCTGCTCGGCAATCGTCATCTGCGAATTGTCGAGCAGAATTGCATCTGATGCCTGACGTAAGGGAGACACCTCACGATGGGAGTCGATATAGTCGCGTTCTTCTACATTGCGCAAAATGTCGGCGTAATCAGCCTCCATACCCTTGCCTTTCAACTCATCGTAACGGCGGCGGGCACGCACTTCGGCAGAGGCGGTGACGAAAATCTTCAGTTCAGCATCAGGAAACACTACGGTACCGATGTCGCGACCATCCATCACAACTCCTTTATCCTTGCCCATCTGCTGTTGTTGCGCTACCATGGCGGTGCGCACAAATGGTAAGGCTGCGATGGGACTGACACGACTCGACACTTCCATGGTGCGGATGTCGTGCTCTACCAACTCGCCGTTGAGATAGGTGTCGGGGCGACCTGTCTCAGCATTGAAACGGAAGGAGATGTTGACATCGCCCCGGTTGATATGCTCGCGAAGGGCTTCTTCATCAATACCTTTATCGGTAAAGAGTCCGTTGCGCAACGCATAGAGCGTCACACTGCGATACATAGCTCCTGTGTCAACATAGACGTATCCCACTTCGCGTGCCAAGTCCTTGGCCATGGTACTCTTACCACACGACGAATGACCGTCGATGGCTATGGTAATCTTCTTCATATCGTTTGTTTTTTTTTCGTTTGTAATTATAATCTTGATAATTTATTGTTAAAAACTATAGGACGCTCCCAACAGCAGCGACGAGGCTGACACATGGTAGCGAGCATACGCCACATGAAACTTGAAGCGCTCCAACTGCAGACCGGCACCACACGACAAGCCGGCGCCATGGCTGCTCTCACCATCGCCATCACTGAGACGCATCTCGCTGGGGCGACGGAAATGGTAGCCGGCAGCTACATAGACATGGTCGCCCAAGAAGACATCGGCACCGATGGTGAGGTGTTTCAGAAGCGACACATCCCAACTGTTGAGTCGCGACAACGTTGCAGAGAAGCGCAACGGAGCAGCAGAAAGGCGCTTGGAGATGCCTACTGCCACATCCAAGGGCAGATCTTCATGGGTGTCGGCATAGGTTTGGACCTGTCCACCCAGATTGCGTGCAGAGGCTGACAGGGAGATACCGTGATCCTCGTCGTAATACTTGAGTCCTAAATCGGCAGCAATGGCCTGCGAATGGTAGCCTGCAAGATCGGAAGTGATATAGCGAAGGGTTACTCCACCACTCCACCTATCGCCCAAGAGATAAGCCAACGAGGCAGAGAGTGCTATGTCCTTGGCTGACAAATCGCCGAGGTCGGTGCCCGATGCATCCATCTGTCGCATGTCGCCATAGTCCATATACTGTGCACTCACAGCCCATGTGGCTCGTTCGCCCCAAGCCTTGACAAACGCTGCCGACGCCGTTTTCACTCCTTCCATATAGGTCATATAGTTGAGATTGAGCGTGCGGTCGGAAACATTGCTAATCAGGGCGGGATTATGAAACACCAGCGATGCGTCGTCGTCGCTAATACTGATATTGTCGCCACCCAATGCCGCAGCATGCACACTGACAGGCAAGCGGAGGAACGTATATACTTCCTGGCTTTCCTGTGCAACGGTGGCTGATGCCGTGCAGAGGCTGATGAGGGTCAGTATGACTTGCTTCATCGCTGATAATGTTTCCTGTGATTCTATTACGCAAGAATTAGAATGTCCACTTCACTGCCAATGTTGGATTGACAAAGAAGTTTTTGCCATTGTAGGTGTTGTAAACGAAGTTATGGCTGATCTCTACCTCGGAACCTACGCTGAGATTAACGTCTTTCATGCCAGGCAGGGTGTTGAGGTTGTACCAGAACTGCGGTTCGGTGAGCATCACCAGTTGTCCGTGACCGTTAGCTTTCTCTCCACGCCAGAAATCAATGAAGCCAGAGAAGGTGCAAGCCTTGTTGGCAAAAGTGATGCCCCATACACCGGTCAGCTGCATGCTATGGTAAGCATGAGTATAGTCGTAGCTCTTGAAGTAGCGCTTGTAGAGCACTTGTACGGAATAGGTCTTGGAGAAATCGGAAGAATGACCGTTCCAGGCGGGACCCAACAGGGCTGCATGCTGGAAACTACCCGAACGGTTGAGACCGCCGTTATACTCTATATGGGCAGCAAAGGGTGATCCCTTACCAAGATTGAACTCGCGCGAAATCTCGGTATAAGCGGCCTCCATGAACTTGCGGCTGAGGTCGAAATCCACAAAATAATACCATGAACCGAAGCGGTCGGCTTTGAACTGTTCAAGGGTGAGGGTCACCTTTTGACGGCCTGCTTCCTCGTCGGAATAGATATTACGGCCAAAATCGTAGTGCAGTTGTACGTTCTGTGCCTGTGCGGCAAGGGCAAAAATAGCCACAAGGCTACTGAGAATAACTTTTTTCATTGTTTGTTATTTTTGGGTTAATAATTGTATCATCTGTCGGGCTGCCACATCGGGAGCCTTGCTGTCACCAAGTATTTGCTGTACCTGCCGGTAACCTTCAAGCATCACCTGACGCTGAGCGCCACCGGGAAGGATGGCTTCGAGCTGCATTCGGATATTATCAACGCTGAAAGTGTCTGCCACCAATTCGGTAACGACTTCGCGGTCGGCTATCAGATTGACCAGCGACACATAGCGTACCTTCAGCAGATGGCGACGTAGATAGCCAATGAGCCAAGGCAATGGAGTTTCATAACATACCACTTGCGGCACATTGAACATGGCGGTTTCAAGTGTGGCAGTACCACTGGTGACAAGGGCTGCCGTGGCTGTGGATAACAAATCGTAGGTCTGATTGCGCACCATACGGACTGCCGTGCCACGCAGAAAACGGTCGTAACAAGAGGGTTCGATGCCCGGTGCTCCTGCCAACACGATATCGTAACGGTCTGACAGATGGCGCGTGGCGGCTATCATGGCAGGCAAATTGTCTTTGATTTCCTGGCGGCGCGATCCTGCCAACAAGGCAATGACCGGACGCAAGGGCTGTTCAGCATGATGGGTGCTCTGGTATTCGCGCACCTCTTGTGCGGTGGGATTGCCCACATAATGGATGGGGTAATGGTGCTTGCCTTCAAAAAATGCCACCTCGAAGGGAAGTATCGAGAAGAGTTCAGCTACATCGCGCTTGATATTCTTGATGCGATATTCCTTCCATGCCCATATCTTCGGGGCAATATAGTAATAGACGGGAATATCAGTATGGCGCTTGAGCCAGGCTGCTATGTCGAGATTGAAACCGGGATAATCGACAAGGATTACCACGTCGGGGTGCCACGCTACGATATCGGCTTTACATCGGCGCATGTTCTTGAGGATGGTGGGCAGATGGAGTAATACGGGAATGAAACCCATATAAGCCAATTCACGATAGTGTTTCACCAGCGTGCCACCAGCCTGCTGCATCTGTTCGCCACCGAAAAAGCGAAACTCTGCCCGTTCGTCAAAGGACTTGAGCGAACGCATCAGACGTGAGGCATGAAGATCACCGCTCGCCTCGCCAGCTATCAAATAGTATCTCATTCGGTCCAATTGCTCATGCGGTCCAACATATCGTATGCCGTTACGTCAATGCGAGTCGGCGTAATAGCTACATAGTCATGGTCTAATGCCCATTCGTCGGTATCGTCCGATTCGGGCTCAAGATTGGCATAATGGCCTACCATCCACCAATAGTCGTAGTTGCGGGGATGATGACACTTCTCTACTTCATTATACCAGATGCCTTTGGTCATGCGACATACCTTAACACCACGAAACGAAGGCAACTTCGGAAAATTGACATTAAGACAAACTCCTTCGGGCAAACCTTCGGTCAATACACGTGCTACCATGCGGCGAACATAAGGGCGAAGAGGCTCGAAATCGGCATCATCACGATGGTCGCAAAGGGAAAAAGCTACGGAGGGGATGGACTTCATACAGCCTTCACGCACCACGCCCATCGTGCCGCTATAGTGGGAATTGACCGAAGCATTGTCGCCATGATTGATGCCACCAAGCACCAAAGCAGGCCGACGGTCGGGACAAAGTTCTGCCATTGCCAACTTCACACAATCCACGGGAGTGCCGTTGCACGACCAAATCTCTACTCCTTCCTCCTGATGCTGCTGATGTAACGTCAGCGGTAACGTGGCAGAGAAAGCACACGAATAACCGCTACGGGCTGAATCGGGCGCACAGACCAACACGTCGGCAAGGTCGCGAACCATCGCCACAAGACTGTTGATGCCCTTGGCTGCATAGCCGTCATCATTGGAAATAAGTATCAGTGGTTTTCTTTTATCCATGCTCTGTTATATGATTTTGTTTGCAAAAGTACTAAAAAAGGTTGATATTTGACCGATTCTCAGAGAAAATTCGTAACTTTGCAACCTATATAACTTATTTAGAGATTGGATATGGGAAAGATTATCGCACTGGCAAACCAGAAAGGCGGAGTTGGAAAGACTACTACCACCATCAATCTGGCAGCATCACTCGCTACACTGGAGAAGTCGGTTCTCGTGGTCGATGCAGACCCGCAGGCCAATGCTTCCAGCGGACTGGGCGTTGACATCAAAGAAGTGGAATGCTCACTCTATGAGTGTATCATCGACAAAGCCGACGTGCGCGATGCCATCTATACTACCGACATCGACGGACTCGACATCATACCAAGCCACATCGACTTGGTGGGAGCTGAAATAGAAATGCTCAACCTCGACAATCGTGAGCGAGTGCTCAAAGACTTGCTGGCTACCATCCGCAACGACTATGACTATATACTCATAGACTGTTCACCATCGCTCGGACTGATTACCGTCAACGCACTTACGGCTGCTGACTCGGTCATCATACCCGTGCAGTGTGAATACTTCGCACTGGAAGGTATCAGCAAACTGCTGAACACCATACGCATCATCAAGAGCAAACTCAATCCGAAACTGGAGATTGAAGGATTCCTGCTGACAATGTACGACTCACGTCTGAGACTGGCAAACCAAATCTACGACGAAGTAAAACGCCACTTCCAAGAGCTGGTATTCAAGACCGTCATACAGCGTAACGTCAAACTGTCGGAGAGTCCAAGCCACGGACTGCCCGTCATACTCTATGATGCCGACTCTACAGGATCCAAAAACCATCTGGCTCTCGCCAAGGAAATCATCAACAAAAACAGTAATCAGACCAAACGATAATGACCGTAAGAAAGAAATACGACCGCAGCGTACTGGGAAGAGGACTCGATGACATGGGTGCAGGAAGAGGACTCGATGCACTCATCGACACGGGCAACGTACACACACAGGGTTCGTCAAACCTCAACGAGATTGACATCACTGAGATTGAACCCAACCCCAACCAGCCACGACGCGAGTTTGATCAGGAAGCGCTACAAGAATTGGCCAGCAGCATCAGAGAGTTGGGTATCATACAGCCTATCACTCTCCACAAAACAACTGGCGACAAATATCAAATCATTGCAGGAGAACGACGCTGGAGAGCATCGCAACTGGCTGGACTCACTAAGATTCCTGCCTATATCGTCACGGTAGAAGATGAGAACGTCATGGAAATGGCACTCGTCGAAAACATACAGCGCGAAGATCTCAATGCAATTGAAATTGCACTGGCATACCAACACTTGGCAGAAAAGGGTGGTATGACACAGGCACGCATCTCAGAGCGAGTGGGTAAAAGCCGTACCGATGTCACCAACCACATGAGACTGCTCAAACTGCCTGCACAAGTGCAAATGGCACTCAAAGAGCATGAGATTGACATGGGACATGCAAGGGCGCTACTTGCCATTGACAGCCCATCTATACAAATCAGACTCTTCAAGGAGATCCAGAAAGAAGGATACTCCGTCAGAAAAGTTGAAGAACTGGTGCAAGCGCTCAAGAACGGCGATGATATCAAAACCAGCAAAGGAAAAATTGCAGCAAAAAACAAATTGCCGGAAGAGTTCTCTTTGCTGCGCGACAGACTCTCACAATTCTTCCAAACTAAAGTGCAGATGACTTGTTCACCAAAAGGGAAAGGCAAAATCAGTATTGCCTTCGACAACGAAGAACAGCTGGAACGCATCATGAATGCACTCGACAACAGCAATCAGTAATAAACAAAGATATGTCGTGTGCAACCTGTAATGGGTTGCACACGCAATATGTCTAACAACGCTATCTATCAGTTGAAACACTATAATAACATATCAACGCTGAAATTCGCAATATGCTCGCTACTGCTGGCAATATGCGCCTCGGCCTATGCACAACAGCATAAGACCATCAAAGAGGATACTGCACCAGTGGACAGCATTGACCTGATGATGGCACGCATCGACTCGCTGGTCACTGCAGACTCTATCATCAACATGACTGCCAATAAAGACGAGCGATCAATACTACAGGTGGATTCCACCAAGCGCATCAAAGCGAAACGCGACTGGTCAACATGGAAACCAGATCCACAACGCGCACTTTGGCTGGCTCTGGTACTGCCGGGAGCAGGACAGATATACAACCGGAAATACTGGAAACTACCTATCGTATATGGAGGATTCATGGGATGTATCTATGCCATGACATGGAACAACATGATGTACAAAGATTACTCACAAGCCTACCTCGACATCATGGACGATGATCCAAATACCAACAGCTACAACAAATTCCTGCACCTCGGCATGCAGATAAACAGCAGCAACGAAGAAAGGTATAAACAGATATTCAAAAGTCGTAAAGACAAATACCGCCGTTGGCGCGACATGAGCTTCTTTGTGATGGTAGGTGTCTATGCCCTATCGGTCATCGATGCCTATGTTGATGCCGAACTATCGGTGTTCGATATATCAAAAGACCTCAGTCTGAAAGTAAAGCCTACAGTCATTCCCAACCATAACGGGGGGAATCCGCTGACAGCACAGTCGCTGGGTGTGAATTGCAGCCTCAACTTCTAATCACACACCACACTCACTAAAAAAAGAAAGCAACAAGAAAAGGAATGAACAAAAGACTTATTAGCATATTCACCCTGCTGACCGCCTTAATCATGGGCGTACAAGCACAGGTGGTGACTACAAACGAAGAAGATACCGACGAAGAGGATGAACTCATCGTTATTGACGAAGAGGGTAAAGAGGAAGTTATCGAATTTCCTGAAGCAATGACCTATGACCTCGACAGTCTGCTCAACGAGTATATGGCGAAAACATATCTCACACCCGAAGACTGTAATACAACAAATGAAAATCCTTCATATCCCACAGAGGTGTTTGTCGAACGCCTCTACAGACTGCCTACCGTCATGGAAATGGCACATAATGAGGTAGTGCAACAGTTTATCGACAGATACTGCACCAGACTCAGACGCACTATAGGCTATGCACTCGGAGCATCCAACTTCTATATGCCTATCTTTGAAGAGGCGCTCGATCTCTACCAGGTACCACTCGAACTACGCAATCTGCCTATCATAGAATCGGCACTCAACCCCAAAGCCGTATCAAGAGTGGGGGCAACAGGACTCTGGCAGTTTATGCTCGCCACAGGAAAAACATACGGCCTGCAGGTCAACTCACTCGTTGACGAACGTCGCGACCCCATCAAGGCTTCGTTTGCTGCTGCACACTATCTGAGCGATCTCTATAAGGTGTTTGGCGACTGGAACCTCGTCATCGCTGCTTACAACTGTGGACCGGCTAACGTCAACAAGGCAATACAAAGGTCTGGAGGATCAAAAGACTATTGGCAGATTTATCCCTATCTGCCAAAAGAAACAAGAGGTTACGTGCCGGCTTTCATAGCTGCCAACTACATGATGACCTACTACTCGAAGCATAACATCTGTCCGATGCACAGCACATTGCCTGCACAAACAGATACAGTGATGGTGGCGCGAAACATCCATCTGCAACAGATTGCAGGGGTGTTGGGAATAGACATCGAACAGCTTCGAGCACTCAACCCGATGTATCGACACGACGTGGTACCCGGTGCCACACAGCCATACGCCATCAGACTGCCACTGGCTGACGTCAACCGATTCATCGAAATGGAAGACTCTATCAGCAACTATAGGGCAAGCGAACTGCTGACTAACCGCATGCAGGTGGAGGTTAACGATGATGTGCCTACCTACTATCATAAGAGCAAACGCTATGTGAAGAGCCGAAAGTGGCGTGTCACAAGACGCTCCCATATGCATCGCGGATCAAAATCAAAAGCACGACGCGGCAAGGCAAGTCACAGCAGGAAACGCAGCAAGGCACGTAGCAGAAGACGCAGATAAGACACTGCACCAATAACGATTCTTCCCTATATATATAAATAAGGTATAGTATTCACCTATAATTGGCAGACGACAATGGACGAGGACATCAAAAACAAGGAAACAGCCGACAATGAATTGATTAACGGAGCCTTCCAACACTTGTTGGATACGTATTTGGCATCACGTCACCGCAAGAAAGTGGACATCATCACGAAGGCTTTCAACTTTGCAAGACAAGCACATAAAGGTGTCCGCCGACTGTCGGGGGAACCCTATATCATGCACCCTATCGCCGTAGCACAAATCGCATGCGAAGAAGTGGGACTCGGTTCTACAAGTATATGTGCTGCATTGCTTCATGATGTGGTGGAAGATACAGACTACACCACCGAAGATATAGAAAACATCTTCGGCTCGAAGATTGCACAAATTGTTGATGGACTGACAAAAATCAGTGGAGGTATATTCGGTGAACAGGCTTCGGCACAAGCTGAAAACTTCAAGAAACTCTTGCTCACTATGAGCAATGACATCCGGGTCATACTCATCAAAATATGCGACCGACTGCACAATATGCGCACACTGCAGTCGCAACCTGCCAACAAACAATACAAGATTGCAGGAGAAACACTATATATCTACGCACCATTGGCGAATCGTTTGGGACTGAACAAAATCAAATCAGAACTGGAAAATCTGAGTTTCCAGTATGAACATCCCGACGAATACAATAGCATCAAGGCTAAACTCGCATCTACAGAAGCATCACGCCGAGAACTCTTCGACCAGTTTACAGCTCCTATCGAAGAGGCTCTCAAGAAGATGGGTATCAAGTATGAAATCAAAGAACGCGTCAAAACACCATATTCCATTTGGAATAAGATGCAGAATAAACATGTGACTTTCGACGAAATCTACGACATACTGGCAGTGCGCATCATCTTCACACCTGAGAAACGTGAGGAGGAGGTCAACGAATGTTTCAACATCTATGTCGCTATCTCTAAGATATACAAGTCGCACCCAGACCGATTGCGCGACTGGCTCAACCACCCAAAGGCTAACGGATACCAAGCACTCCATGTCACACTGATGTCAAAACAAGGACGATGGATTGAGGTGCAGATTCGTTCTGACCGTATGGACGAGATTGCAGAACAGGGATTTGCCGCACACTGGAAATACAAAGAGGGCGAAGATAACGAATACTCTGAAGATGAGAGCGAACTCAATGAATGGTTGCGTACCATCAAGGAAATTCTTGACGACCCGCAACCCGATGCTATGGACTTCCTCGATGCTATCAAACTCAATCTCTTCGCATCGGAAATCTTTGTGTTTACACCGAAAGGCGAAATCAAAACGATGCCTGCAGGATGTACAGCACTCGACTTTGCATTCAGCATACACACCTTCTTGGGCTCTCACTGTATTGGCGCAAAGGTAAATCATAAACTGGTACCGCTGAGCCATAAACTCAATAGTGGTGACCAAGTGGAGATTCTGACATCGAAATCACAACACGTACAACCTTCGTGGATCAACTTTGTATCTACCGCCAAGGCAAGAGCTAAGATACAAGCCATACTCAGACGTGACGGCAGAGAGATGCAGAAACAAGGCGAAGAAATACTCAATGCCTTCCTGACCAAGAACGAGATAGAGAATACCGCTGCAACCATCGATAAACTCGCTGCGTTCCATGAAGTGAAAAACCGCGAGGAACTGCTTCAAGCACTGGGAGAGAAGACTATTCTGCTGGGAGAAAAAGACCTCGACGAACTGCACGGCAAGAACAATCCAAGCACTATAAAAGGTTGGCGACGACTCGTACCGTTCCTCGGACGTGGCAAGCAACAGAAGAAAGAGGACACCACACAACAGGAATTCTTTGTGGTTCCAGAAAACTTCAACCGCAAGAAACCAATCTATATCACCGACGACAATATCGGACAATATAAGTTCCGACATTGCTGTCACCCTATTCCTGGTGACGATATCCTGGGATTCATCGACAACAAGCACCGCATCGAAATACATAAGCGTGCCTGTCCTGTGGCTGCCAAACTCAAGACCAGCTATGGCAACCGCATACTCGACGCCAAATGGGATATGCACAAGAAACTGTTCTTCGATGCATGCATCCGCATACAAGGTATCGACCGTGTCGGTATCGTTATGGATATCACAAGCATCATATCCTCACAACTCAATGTCAATATCCATAAATTCTCTATCACCAGCGAGGAAGGTCTCTTCGACGGATCTATCGAACTGCGTGTCCACGACAGAGAAGATGCCAAGATTATCATGGATAAACTCAAGAAGATTGAGGACGTCAAAGACGTGTCACAGATTATGTGATTGTCGGTATGGACTATAACTGAACATCAAACTGCTATACAACATGAAAAAACTAATCTGCATGATTTATGCCTTATGTGCCGTAGTCGGTATGGAGGCAAAAGAGAATTTTGACAACCCAGACACCATCGTAGTGGCACGTGATGGTACAGGACGCTTCCGCAATGTGGCAGAAGCTATCGAGGTGTGCCGCGCCTTTATGGACTATCACAAAGTGATTTATGTCAAAAAGGGCATCTATAAAGAGAAGCTCACCGTTCCACAGTGGCTCACCAATATAGAAATATGTGGAGAAGACCGAGACAATACCATCATCACATGGGATGACCATGCCAACGTATATCTACCAGAAATCGGTAAAGGCATGGGAACTTTCCGTACCTATACCTTGCGCATAGGAGGTAGTCATATCACCTTGAAGAACATTACCGTCGAGAACAATTCTGCACGACTCGGACAGGCTGTAGCCCTACATACCGAAGGTGACTGCCTGCTGTTTGTCAACTGCCGATTCTTGGGACATCAAGACACCATATATACGGGTAATGCCAACACACGCCTCTATTTTTCCGGATGCTATATAGAAGGTACTACCGACTTTATCTTCGGTCCTTCAACAGCATGGTTTGAAAACTGCGACATCTACTGCAAAGCCAATTCATATATCACAGCGGCTTCAACACCAAAAGAGGTGACCTACGGTTACATCTTCAACAACTGTCGCATCACTACAGCACCCGACGTAACAAAAGTATATCTCGGACGTCCTTGGAGAGACTATGGCTATACACTCTTCATGAACTGCCAGTTGCCTCAACAGATACGTCCAGAGGGTTGGCATCATTGGCGTGAAGAGGCTAAACAGACCGCACGTTACATGGAATACAACAACCAAGGTGAAGGTGCTGCCACCGGCAAGCGTGCCACATGGAGCAAACAACTCACCAAGAAGGAAGCACAGAAAATCACAGTGGCTAATGTCTTTGCTCGCAACGACAACTGGACACCCCTACCCTAAAGCTAACGGGGAGATAGTGTGACTGAGTCCGAGCTTTTCCGTAATAATCATTACTATCAATATCAATTACTTATCAAAAAAACTATGACTATGCACAACGTGTTTTCAGCGGCTTGCCGCTTGTTCATGGCCTTATTCTTAATGGCCATGCCTCTGTCATCACGTGCTGAAACACCGCTATGGTTGCGTTTCTGCGCCCTGTCACCAGACGGACAGACCATCGCCTTTTCCTATAAAGGTGACATTTTTACAGTGGGAATTAATGGTGGCAATGCCCGTCAGCTAACTACCAACAGTGCCTATGATGCTTATCCGGTATGGAGTCCTGACGGAACAAACATTGCCTTTGCCTCTGCACGCGAAGGTAGTCTCGATGTCTATATCATGCCGGCTACCGGCGGAACGCCTACCCGACTCACCACACATAGTGGCAATGAGATTCCATTGATATTTAGCGATGCACAACACGTACTCTTTAGTGCCAATATGATGCCTGCCGTTTTGTCGAGCCAACTCGCCAGCAGCACCTTCCCTCAGGTTTATGAGGTCAGCACTACTGGCGGACGTCCACGACTCTACTCCACCATCACCATGGAACAGCCAAGCATCAATGCCAATGGCGATGTGCTCTATCATGACGTGAAAGGATATGAAGACCCATTCCGCAAACACCATGTGTCGGCTATTACTCGCGACATCTGGTTGCTCAGCAAAGGACAATACACCAAGCTGACTTCCTTCCGTGGCGAAGACCGCAATCCGGTATGGGCTCCCGATGGTCGTTCATTCTATTATCTGAGTGAGAAAGACGGCACTTTCAACGTATGGAAGCGCAATACCGATGGCAGTGGCGAACAGCAACTGACCCATCATACCAAGAACCCCGTACGATTCCTTACTGCTGACAAGAAGGGCACTCTGTGCTATGCTTATGACGGCGAAATCTATGTCATGCAGAACGGACAGGAACGCAAGGTCAATATCAATATCACAACCGACAACAACGATCATAGCGTAGTGCGCAGAATACTACATTCTGGTGCAACAGAGATTTGTCTTTCTCCCAACAACAAGGAGATTGCCTTCATTCTCCATGGCGATGTCTATGTAACAGCCATCGACTACAGCACTACTCGTCAGATTACAGATACTCCAGAACAGGAGCGCGACCTCTCATTCTCACCTGATGGACGCAGCATTGCTTATTCTTCTGAGCGCAATGGAGTATGGCAGATCTACCGCACTACACTGGCAGAGAAATCAGAGTCACAGTTTGCCTATAGCAGTAATCTGACAGAAGAGCGTCTCACCGACGGACAACATATTTCACAACAACCGAAGTACAGTCCCGATGGTAAACAACTGGCATTCTTCGAAGACCGTGGCGACCTGCGTGTACTCGACATCGCCAGTCGTTCGGTACGCACCGTGCTCGATGGAAAATATCAGTGCAGCTATACCGATGGCGACCTATGGTTTGAATGGAGTCCCGATAGCCGTTGGTTGTTGGCAAGCTATATTGGCAACGGTGGATGGCATAGTCCCGATGTAGCACTGGTTGATGCTTCAGGTCAGAAACCCGTATTCAACCTGACCAACAGCGGTTATAGCGACGACAATGCTCGGTGGGCATTGGGTGGTAAAGCCATCATCTACCAGAGCGACCGTGCCGGTTATAGAAGTCATGGCAGTTGGGGAGCTGAAAGCGATGAATACATCATGTTCCTCGACCAAGAAGCCTACGAGCGCTTCCTAATGAGCAAAGAGGAGAAGGAAATCTACGATAAGAAGCAGGCAGAAGCTCGCAAGGCAAACAACAGCCAGAGCAAATCTGCAAAAGCAAACAGCAAAAACAACAAGAATAGCAAAACCGACAAGGGCACTCAAAAGCCTGCCGTCAAACCATTGGTATTCGACCTTGACAACTGTCAGGACCGTATCATCCGTCTCACCGTCAACTCAAGTCATCTGGGCGACGCCATACTCAGTCCTAAGGGTGACACGCTCTATTATCAGTCACGCTTCGAAGACGGTTACGACCTCTGGTGTCATAACCTCCTTGAAGAAAAGACCGAACTGGTGATGAAGAATGTGGGCTATGGCAATATGCAGGCTGACGCTTCATTCAAGCACATCTATCTGTTGTCAAGAGGCATCAAGAAACTCGACCTTGCGAAAAACAAGAAAGAGACTGTCGAGTTTGATGCACCATCCAACTATCGTGGCTATGAGGAACGCCAATATCTGTTCGACCACACTTGGAGACAAGTCAAAGAGAAATTCTACGATCCCGAACTGCATGGTGTTGACTGGGAAGGCTATCGTGCCATCTATGCACGTTTTCTCCCACATATCAACAACAACTACGATTTCCGTGATATGTTGAGCGAGATGCTCGGTGAACTCAATGGTTCACATACTGGTGCACGTTACCGCACTGCTGGTGCCACATTGAAGACTGCAAGTCTCGGAGTGTTCATCGACCAGCAATATGATGGCGACGGACTGCGCATCGAAGAAGTCATCAAACGCAGCCCATTAGCACTTCATGGTTCTGAAGTAAAGGCAGGATGCATCATCGAGAGCATCGATGGTCATGAAATCAAAGCAGGTGCCGACTACTTCTGGATGCTCGACGGCAAAGCAGGAAAGTCTGTCCGCCTCAGCATCTACAATCCCCGTAACGGACAGCGTAAGACCATCAACGTGAAAGCGATTAGCCAAGGCCAACTCCAGACTCTGCTCTACAAACGTTGGGTAGAACACAACGAACACTTGGTAGATAGCATTTCCGGTGGACAGGTTGCTTACGTGCATGTAGAATCTATGGACAGCGAAAACTTCCGCAAGGTATATAGCAAATTGCTCAACGACAAGAACCGCAACCGCAAGGCTGTAGTTGTTGACGAGCGCCACAATGGTGGAGGTTGGCTTCACGACGACCTCTGCACCCTGCTCAGCGGAAAACTCTATCACAACTTCGTACCACGTGGCAAATATGTGGGACGTGACCCACTCAACAAATGGGTTGCTCCCTCTTGCATCTTGATGGATGAAGACTGCTATAGTAACGGTTCGGGATTCCCTTGGGTATATCGCGAACTGGGCATTGGCAAACTCATCGGTACACCTGTGGCAGGTACAGCTACCAGTGTATGGTGGGAAACCCAGATGGACCCCACCCTCGTTTTCGGTATTCCGCAGATTGGTAAGAAGGATATGCGTGGCAACTATATGGAAAACCAAGAGCTCTTGCCCGACATCGAGGTTTACAACACCCCCGAAGATTTCATCAACGGTCGCGACCCACAGTTGGAAACTGCTGTTCGTGAGATGATGCGTCAAGCAGGATTGTAGGATTCCATCCACAAATACCTATAAATATATTACGCCCCAACTCCTATATGGATTGGGGCGTTTTTCAATTTCAACCGGTCGTAATCATATTGAGTTCACCCAATTCGACCATTAGGACTCAATCTATAGATTTACTGAACTTTCGCATGTGGGGAAGTTAAGGGAAGTTAGGGAAGTTAGAGAGAAGTTAAGGGACAAATGTCCTACGTCTTACGGCAAAAGGCTATTGTCTCTTAACTTCCCGAACGACCGTAGGGAGTGATAACTTCCATTTCATGGCACATTTTCTCGCCATGACAGAATTAAAGCGAGCTTTATTCTGCTCATTTGGCTTAACGAAAACGTTCTTTAACTTCAATCAATTCCCTCAGTTGCGAAACTTGAATAGATTTGTATTCAAACAAAAAGAATTGTTCATGAGGATTTATATTCAAACAAAAGGACCATCTCAAACAAGATAGTCCATTTGTTTTTTCAGTGCTTGCAATTCCGTTCGGATATCAATCAACCTGCTTAATACATCAGTTTTGTTGGCAGTACCTCGTTTGTTGGAATTGAGAATTTTCTTGGCTGCAGCAATCTTAAAACCGCGCACCTTCACCAGATTATGTATTGTGCGCAACAGATCGATGTCGCTTTGCTGATACTGTCGTATCTTTGCCGGTCCCGAAGTTTTTGGTTTGAGCGTAGGAAATTCAGTTTCCCAGTAGCGCAATGTGCTTTCGTTAACGTCAAACATAGCCGCCACTTCGCGGATAGAATAATACATCTTCAGATTCTTGTTCAAGTTGAGTGCCATAATCGTATCGGTTTATTTCTTTGCAAAGATACGATTAAGTGAGCAAAATCCAAAAGAAAAACACGTTTTTCTTTTAGATTATCGAACGTGAGTATCTAAGAGGCAACGCCTCAAAGATACGATTAAGTGAGCGAAAAACCAAATTTATTTGAGGTTTTCCGAACGTGAGTATCTTCGCAACTATGTTGCAGAGATACGATTAAGTGAGCAAAAAACCAAATTTATTTGAGGTTTTCCGAGCGTGAGTATCTTCGCAACATAGCAAAAAATCAAATTTCCATGCCATTCTAATGTTATGACATGCACCTAAAATATGTAAAAAGCGGCACACAGTTTTAACCAATCTTTGCAAACTAACACTTTTTAGCTAAAAAGCCGTTTTATCTTACGTTTTTCTTTTTTAATATCCATTTTTCTACCTTTTTCGTGGTATTTTTCATGTTTTAGATGAAAAATATCAGATAATATTTGGTGATTAGAACAATTTACTGTACTTTTGCGCCATATTTATTGTGAAAAGAGCTTAAAAGGAAACAAAAATAGTTATTCACGGTAACGCAACACTTGTCGTTCTCGACAATACAAAATAGTTATTCAGAGTATAATTTAGTGATATGTTTAATTTTTAATCAAAATGAGAGTTTTTATGGAAAAGAAACTGCTTATCTTGTTGGTCAATATCTTCCTTCTATGTGGAGGAGTGTTGGCACAGACAAAAGTAACAGGTACCGTAGTATCTCAGGAAGACGGTGAACCAATCATCGGTGCTTCGATCATTATTCAGGGCCAGCGCTCAGGAACAGTGACCGATGCTGATGGTAAGTTCAGTCTTTCAGTACCTGCAGGTAAAAAGATTAGTGTCAGTTACATTGGTATGGAAACACAGACACTGGCTCCTAAAGCCAAGATGTCTATCAGCCTTCGCCCCAGTGCAGAGCTGCAAGAAGTGGTTGTAACTGGTATGCAGAAGACCGACCGTCGTCTGTTTACTGGTGCTACCGACCGTGTGAATGCCGAGGATGCCATTCTTAATGGTATCGCCGATATCTCGCGTTCACTGGAAGGTCGTTCTGCTGGTGTATCTGTACAGAACGTCAGTGGTACCTTCGGTACAGCACCAAAGATTCGTGTACGTGGTGCCACCTCTATCTACGGTTCTTCAAAGCCACTGTGGGTAGTTGACGGTGTCATCATGGAAGACGTAACCGACATTGACTCTGATGCATTGTCATCAGGTGACCCAGAAACCCTTATTTCTTCAGCCATTGCTGGTTTGAACTCAGATGATATCGAGTCGTTCCAGATTCTGAAAGACGGTTCTGCCACCTCTATTTATGGTGCACGTGCCATGGCAGGTGTGATTGTAGTAACCACCAAGAAAGGTAAGGCAGGTACAGCACACATCAACTATACTGGTGAATTCACCATGCGTTTGAAACCTACCTATGGTAACTTCAACATTCTGAACTCTCAGGATCAGATGGGTATCTATCGTGAATTGTACGATAAAGGATGGTTGAACCTCAGCAACACCCTGAATGGTAGCGACTATGGTGTATATGGTAAGATGTATGAACTGATCAACACCTACGATCCATCAACCGGCGCTTTCGCTTTGGCTAATACTACAGATGCCAAGAATGCCTATTTGGCAAATGCAGAGTTCCGCAACACCGACTGGTTTGACGAGCTTTTCTCTACCAGCATCCAGCAGAACCACTCTGTCAGCATGAGCGGTGGTACAGCCAAGTCAAACTACTATGCTTCAGTCAGTGCCATGACCGATCCAGGATGGTACAAGCAGTCAAAGGTTGACCGCTACACCTTGAACATGAACGTGAACCACAAGATTCTCGACAACCTCTCACTGAACATCATCGGTAGCGGTAGTTACCGTAGTCAGCGCGCTCCTGGTACTCTGAGTCAGGACATCGATGTTGTATCAGGTAATGTAAAGCGTGACTTCGATATCAACCCATACTCTTATGCGTTGAACACTTCACGTGCACTCGATCCCGACACCTATTATCATAGTAACTATGCAGCTTTCAACATTCTGCACGAATTGGAAACCAACTTCATCGATGTCAACTTCCTCGATGCTAAGTTCCAGGCAGAGTTGAAATACAAGCCCATCAAGGATTTGGAGATTGCTGTACTTGGTGCTTTGAAATACACCACCACTTCACAGGAATACAAGATTCTCGACGACTCAAACCAGGCAGAGGCTTATCGCGCTATGGACAACACCATCATCCGCGATGCCAACAAGTACCTCTATACTGATAAAGACGTACTTTACTCTCTCCCTGTTTCTGTACTGCCCGAAGGTGGTATGTACAAGCGCACCGACAACCGCATGCGCGACTACAACTTCCGTGCAACAGCCAACTACGTACATACCTTTGCCGACATCCACTACGTAAACCTGTTCGGTGGTATGGAGACAACCGAAATCCAGCGTTCAAGATCATGGTTCAACGGTTGGGGTATGCAGTATGCTAAGGGTGAAATTCCTTACTACACCTATCAGTTCTTCAAAAAGAGCTTGGAAGAGAACACCGACTACTATTCACTTTCAAACACCAACTCACGTTCGGCAGCCTTCTTCGCCAACGCCACTTATGGTTACGACAACCGTTACGTGTTGAACGGAACCGTTCGTTATGAAGGTTCAAACGCCATGGGTAAGAGCCGTTCTGCTCGTTGGACACCGACTTGGAACGTTGCAGGTTCTTGGAATGTTGACCAGGAGAAATTCTTCAAAGCATGGGAGCCCACCATTTCCCACTTGAAACTGAAGGCCAGCTACTCTCTGACCGCTACACCTCCTCCCACATCTTATACAAGTTCAACCAACGTATTCAAGGCTTACAACCCCTACCGCATCTTCACCAGCGATAAGGAAACTGGTATCCAGCTTTCAGACCTTGAGAACAGCGAATTGACTTATGAGAAGAAGAACGAGTTCAACTTCGGTGTTGAAGCAGGTTTCTTGAACGACCGCATCAACGTATCGTTTGATATCTATACTCGTAAGAACTATGATGAAATCGGTCCTGTTGCCACACAGGGTATCGGTGGTCAGATTATCCGCTGGGCCAACGCAGCCGACATGAAATCACATGGTGAGGAACTCTCTATTTCTTCTACCAACATCAAATTGAAGGACTTCAGCTGGACCACCTCTTTGGTTTATTCACACACCAAGACCAAAATTACCAACTTGGCAAGTCAGGACCGTGTGATTGATATGATTACCAACTTCGGTGGACGCCGCGTAGGTTATCCCGTACGTTCACTGTTCTCTATCCCCTTCGCAGGACTTGATGAAAACGGTCTTCCTACTTTCTACAACGAAGCAGGAGAAATCACCACCGACAACATCAACTTCCAGGAGCGCGACAAGGTTGATTACCTGAAGTATGAAGGTCCTACCGATCCTACCGTACAGGGTTCTTTGGGCAACCTCTTCAAATATAAAGGTTTCACCCTGAACCTCTTCATCACCTACTCATTTGGTAATGTAGTTCGCCTCGATCCAGTATTCTCAGCCACTTATAACGACCTGAGTTCTATGACCAAGGAGTACAAAAACCGCTGGATGGTTCCTGGCGACGAGAAGAAGACCAACGTACCTGTCATCTTGAGTTATGCACAGTACACCAACAACAAACAGTTGCGTTATGGTTACAATGCCTACAACTACTCAGATGTACGCATTGCCAAGGGTGACTTCATCCGCATGAAGGAAATCTCTCTGCAGTATGATTTCCCCAAGAATTGGATTAAGCCTCTGACCAACCTCTCACTGAAGTTGCAGGCCACCAACCTCTTCCTCATCTATGCCGACAAGAAGTTGAACGGTCAGGATCCTGAGTTCTTCCGCTCTGGTGGTGTATCAGCTCCTGTGCCCAAGCAGTTCACTGCAACTCTTAAAGTTGGCTTCTAATCAAGGTAATGGAATAACGAAACAAACAAAAGAACAACAATATGAAAAAATATATAGGATTTTCAATCATTGCACTGGGCCTTACCTTGACATCGTGTGACGATTGGCTCGACAAGTTGCCCGACAACCGTATGGAGCTTCAGACTCCAAGCGATGTCAGCAGTCTATTGGTAAGTGCTTACCCCAGCTCACACCCTGCCTATCTGCTGGAGATGTATTCAGACAATACCGATGAATGTGTCAACCCTTCATGGTCAGAAGCATCACGTTTTCAGGCTCAGGCTTACAACTGGGAAGACATCACTGAAACAGGTGAAGATGAATCACCTCAGGAACTTTGGAACAGACATTACATCGCCATTGCTTCTGCCAATGCTGCCATCGACCTGATTGAGGGAAAGGGCAGCCCAGCAGAATATAACGAACAGTTAGGTGAAGCCCTGCTCTGCCGTGCTTATGCCATGTTCCAGCTCTCTACCGTATTCTGTAAGGCTTACAACCCAGCCACTGCTTCAACAGATTTGGGTCTGCCTTATCCTACACATCCAGAAAAGGTAGTAGGAACAGTATATACTCGTGGCACTATGGAGGATCTCTATGGTCAGATTGATAAGGATTTGCAGCGTGGTCTTCCTTTGGTTAGCAGCAACTACAGCAAACCTAAGTTCCACTTCAATACCGAAGCCGCCAAAGCATTTGCCGCTCGTTTCTACCTTTACAAGGGCGACTTCGCCAAGGCCATCACCTATGCAACAGAAGTATTGGGTGCCGATCCTACTGCCAAAGCTCGCGATTGGGATGCCTACGCAGCTCTTAACATGAACAAACAGATTCGTCCTGAGGCTTGGGTATCTGCCGACGAGAAGTGTAACTTCCTGCTCCAGACCGTATATTCAGAATGGGGAGCCATCTCTGGTCCTTACGGAGTCGGTGACAAATACGCACACAGCTACCGCATCACCTACGATGAAGATATTGCCTCTAAGGGTCCGTTCGGCGCAGCCAACTCTACTTTCAAACAGCGTGTATGGAGTAACACCTCATTGGCAAAACTATTCCATCGCAAGGTGCCCTATGAGTTTGAATACACCGACCTGCAGGCTGGTGTCGGATATGCCCATTCTGAGTATGCCGTATTCACCACTGAGCAACTTCTGTTAGAGCGTGCCGAGGCTTATGCGCTGAGTGGCGAACTGCAGAAAGCCGTTGATGACTACAACACCATCATGAAGATTTATCAGAACTATCCGAAGACCTTCACCTTGAAGCAAATCGTTGACTTCTACAATGGTGTTGACTATTACACTCCAAAGAAAGCCACCGTTAAGAAGCACTTCGTAAAACCCGTCTATACCATCGATGCCGAGGGTTCAGACCAGGAAGCACTGCTTCAGGCCATTCTTCACTTGCGTCGTATCATGGAACTCGGCGAAGGATACCGTATGCAGGACGTGAAACGTTATGGTATGGTCATCTACCGTCGTCAGACCAACACAAGTTTCACTATCTCTGCTGTAACCGACTCACTCACTGTTGACGATCCACGTCGTGCCATCCAGCTGCCTCAGGATGTAATCACCTCTGGTTTGGAGCCTAACGACCGTATTGCTGTGAAAGACCAGGGCGGTAACATTATGCAGGACTCAGGTTTTATCTATGAGATTAAAAAGTAACGACACACTAAATCAAGAACACAATGAAAAAGATATATTTCATCCTGTTTGCCGTTGTTGCAGCACTCAGCTTCACGGCATGTTCAGACGGTGACCAGCCTTCCGGCAACAGCATCTTTGTGAACGACGAAGCCAAGCCCGATGCCTTTGAGCAGTGGTTGCTGGAAAACTTCACCTATCCTTACAACGTAGAGGTGCTCTACCGCATGAAGGATACCGAGATTGACCACAAATACACATTGACCCCAGCAGACTCTGCCAAGTGTGCTAAGCTGGCCATGATTGTGAAATACCTTTGGTATGACGCATACGCTGAGGTAGCAGGTCCTGACTTCGTGAAGGCCAACACCCCACGTGTACTGCAGTTCATCGGTTCACTTGCCATCGAAAACAACGGAACTGTTGTGATGGGTACTGCCGAAGGCGGTTACAAAATTACCCTCTACAATGTGAACAACCTGGGTACTGCATTCAAGCTTGACGACTATGATGCACTGAACCAGTGGTACTTCACCACCCTGCACCATGAGTTCCAGCACATTCTGAACCAGAAGAAGCCATACGATACTTCGTTTGACCTCATCTCAGAAGGTAACTATGTCAGCGGTGACTGGTATCAGTACGACACCGACACACAGGCACTGCCACTCGGCTTCATCCGTAACTACGCAATGAACGAACCTCGTGAAGACTATGCAGAGCTCTACTCACAGTATCTGACCAACAATGATGCGCTATGGAATTCCAAGATGAAGAAAGCCGGCGAAGAAGGACAGGCCATCATCGAACAGAAACTGGCTCACATCCGCACCTATATGCGCCAGAACTGGAACATCGACCTTGAAGAGTTGCGTGCCGTAGTTCAGCGCCGTGCTGTGGAATACAAGAAACTTGATTTCGAACACTTAAAGTAAAGACAACGCTATGAAGAAAATATTTTTCTATATCATGTTTGCCGTAGCAGGACTGTCACTTCAGTCTTGTCTGCACGATGACGACGAGATTTTCGACAAGCCTGCTGCAGAGCGTATCAACGAAGCAGTTGCCAATGCCAAGGAAGTGTTGACCAGCTCACAGGAAGGTTGGGTCATGCACTACTATGTTGGTCAGGAATATGCTTATGGCGGTTTGAACCTTGCCATGAAGTTTACCGACGGTAAGGTACAGATGTACAACGAAACTGCAAAAAAATCTGATGGTTCCTACAAGTCAGTAGTCTCTACATATAAGATTACGCGCGACCAGGGTCCTGTACTCGCTTTCGATACCTACAATGATCTGCTCCATGTCTATGGTGACCCCGCTGGAAGCGGTCCAACCGATGTTGACGGATGGGAAGCCGACTATGAGTTTGTCATCATGAACATCAGCGAGGATCAGAACACCATTACCCTCAAAGGTAAGAAGTTCAACAACACCATCGTTCTTGAGCGTCTGAATCGTCCCATTGCGGAGTATCTCGACGCTGCAACTAAGATGGCTGAGAGTCTGACCAACGCAGGTATTCTTGCCTATACTGTTGGCGACAAAAAGGCTAAGTTCTATCCTGGTTCAAGCGAATACTCAGTGAAATATGTAGATGATAAGGGCGAAGTTGCCTCACTGACTGTTCCCTATACATCTACCGACAAGGGTGTTCTCTTCAACGAACCTATCGAGCTCTTTGGCGATACACTCAAAGGCATCAACGCAAAAGATACTGCCACTGTCAACGATGTACTGACAGCCAACACCATCGTAGTCTCCAACGATGAGTCGAAGACCTTTAGCTTATCACATGATCTGAGCGATATCTTCCAGAAAGGCAACTGGTATCTTGCTCTGAGCAATATGGGTGAAGTAGCTGGTCCTGGTTTGCAGTCATTCATTGATGGTTGTAAGGATAGCGAAGGTGAAGACTTGAGCTACTGCTACATCGGAACCTATAAAGGTAACTATGGTTTCTATTTCCTCAGCGGAGGTAGATACTACGGTGTTGCAACATTCGCTGTTGATGCTCCAATAAACGAACCAGATGTCATCACCTTCGATTTCAACGGTTACGTAAATAACGCTACATACTATGCGCTCTTCTGTAACTTCGAAGATGCTTACAAACCATTCCTCACCACTTTCAAGCTGAGTCCTGACGATGTTAACAATCCTACCGTAATGACATTGACTGACCAGAACAATGCGAAGAATGTCATCAAACTGGTGAAGGACCCTGTGCTCTATCCGGGAAAGCATTAATATTAAATCACATAATAGACTTATAAGCGTATGAAAAAGATATATAGTCTGATCGTCTTTGCCATAGGAAGCCTCACGCTGGCTTCCTGCGGCGACGACGACTTCACAGAGAAAGTCAACACCATTCAGGTGGAAAAATCGGAAACGACTATTCCTGCCGCTGGCGGTTCGGTAGATATTACCCTCACTGGCGAAGGACTGACAGTTGCTTCGGCTGCTGACTGGCTCACCGCCACTATCAACGGCAACGTGCTGACTGCAAGTGCAACAGCCAACCCTACCCGCGAGTCACGTGCCTCACACATTGATGTAAAGGCTGCCAACGGTGACACCTATCTGGTAAGTATCGTACAGACTGGCGGTATGCTCGCACTGGAAAGCAATGAACTCGCAGCCACCGACCTCGACGCTTCTTACAACGTAGCTATCGCAAAGGCTGTCGGTTCAGTTACTGTAAAGAGCCTGTCCGACTGGGTTAAGGCTTCGGTTAACGCAAAGAGCGATTCTATCAAGGTTGAAGTTGCATCAAACGACTATGATGTTGCCCGTCAGGGTAAGATCTTGGTGACCAGCGGTGTACTGGAAGATACTCTCTTCGTAAACCAGGCTGCCATGAAGTTCAGCCTCGCCACCAATGTTGCCAACATACTGAGCAACACTGCCGGCAGCAAGACTGTTACCGTTTCCCACAGCAAACCTGTCACCGTGGAGAGCAAGGCTGACTGGATTACCGCCAGCATCACCGGCAATGTGATCAAGGTTTCGGTTGCTGCCAACGCTACTAAGCGCCGTGTAGGTGAGGTTGCCGTGAAGTCAGGTAAAGCAGAGAAGACACTCTATGTGAGCCAGCTCGACTTTGCCGATCAGTTCTCAGAAACCTACGATTTTCTGTTCTACGACGAAGACGAGAAAGGATGGTACTATTTCCCTGCCGATGTAACCGATAAGGGTATCAGCATCAAACCATTCAAAGACTTCGGTGCCTATACTATTCCTCTGACCGTCAACAAGACTGCCAAGACTGTGAAAACAGCCAACTGCGGTACCTATCTGGGAGAATGGAGTAACGAAGGAACAACTTACTACCTGTATCTGGCATGGGGTAACTCCTTCGGAGAATCCCAAAAGATATGGTCAACTGCTACAGTTACCGACGCAGCATCGACGGGTACTGTTTATGCAGACAAGCTGAAATCAGGTGATGTAGTAACCATCATCGACTGGGCTGGTACCTGGACCTACAAAAATGTCACTCACCAGATCGACACTTGGTTGTTCGAGGCCATGGGTGCTAAAGAATTTAGCACAGCCAACAATAAAGGTTCTCTGCTTTCATTATGCAAGCCTTACTTGATGAGTAATACTGAGGGCACCACTGCCAAGTATGCGAAAAAGAATGGTTGTGCCATTCAGCTGCCTAACGGCGAGTATGCACGTCCTGCAGTATTGAAGAAGATTCTAAGACCACTGAAATAATTGGTTAGCATATAACCAAACACAGAAACACACTCTCACTAATTGATTGGTGGACGGGAGATGCCGACGAGGCATGAGCCCGTCCACTTTTTTTATCGGCCATAACTATCAATTATCTGTAAGAAAGCAGTCTATTGAAGCACTGCCAAACGTCATGTAGTCTATTCTATGTAAGCATCTATAACTTTTCGTTGTGGCAGTTGGCCCTTTTTCGTTGTGGCAGTTGGCGCATTTTCGTTGTGGCAGTTGGCGCATTTTCGTTGTGGCAGTTGGCGGAAATCTATAGGAGCGGAGAGAGATAAAGACCTTATTATTTCTCGCACACATACGCGCACACGTGCGCATACAGGCACACGCGATGTCGAAAAAATCGACCACTCGACCACCAATACCGCTTAACCGACAGAGAAACAGTGACTTAATGGGTGGTCGATGACTTTATCCTGACGCGTTTCGACCACCATTCGACCACCAACTGACCAACAACCGACCATCATAATGCTTTTGCAACAAGAGACAAATGCTGTGACATAGAGGATTTTCATGGCAAACAACGTGACTATTGCGTGACTGCAAGGCAGGTCACAGACCCGTCGCGCCGCATTGTTGCTCGGTTTTTGGAGTTGACATAACTTTGCAGCGTGTTCTTCCAACCGATGGAGGGACAACGACTAAGAAAACAACAAACCATTAATTCCAAAAGCAACAATGATGACCTCTACACTTCAAATCCAAATGGACAACGCCCGCACTTTCATCCATCACAACTATCAGCGCATGCCCAGTCTCCACCGCTTGGCACTTCTCGTGGGCACCAACGAATGTACGCTGAAGAAATGTTTCAAACAATCGTTTGGCACTACCGTATTCGGCTACCTGTTCAATCTGCGCATGGAAATGGCTGTGCAACTGCTGTGCAACACCGACGAACCCGTTTCCACCATCGGCTATCATCTGGGTTACGAGCACCAAAGCCACTTCTGCACCGCCTTCAAGCGCAAATATGGCGTATCGCCATCGCTGTTTCGCGACCAGCAAAACAAGGCCATTGCAAGTGCATGACTGTCAAATGGATAGTGCGCTATTTCGCAAATTCATTGAATTTGTTCAGCAATCTCATTGAATTTGGTCAGCAAATTCAATGAATTTACTCGGCAATTTCAATGATTTTGCCCTACTGTCACGATGATATTCGTGCGCTAAAGAACTGCTTCACGTCTCAATCGAAAGTCGCTCTTCTCAGCAAAACAATTTGTTTTGCCGAGCAAATCAATTTACTTTGCAAAGGAAATCAATTTGTTTTACTGAGCAAATCAATTTACTTTGCATTCGCATCGACTGCATTTTTGCGCGAAACTCCTGTTTCTCAACATATTATACCGACGACCGCAACACCGTCAACAATAGTCCGCAAACAAGAAGACAATCATGGCTTTTCTGCGGACAAACGAGGGGGATATCTGCCATTGTTGAAAATTTCCACACCATTAACCTTAATTAACACGAAAAAATGAACGTGCGTAACTGTTAATTATATATAATTTTGTGTTGCACCAACTTTCAGTTGGAGAAAAATTCCGTAATTTTGCATAATATATAACCATGTGGCTCATAGCCATGTGGCATCGGTAGGCAAAGGCTTCAACCTGTGCAAGGCCATACAACGGGGAATTTGCCCATTGAACCGATGGCAAGTTATAAGACAACGATGAAGAATATATAATAACAAAACATAACCAATGCCTCCATCCGCCACTATGTGGCAGATGGGGGATAAACTTTGTAGAAAAGACAATGATGACAGCGAACGAAATCAGAGAGTCGTACAAGAAATTCTTCGAACAGCACGGACATACCATCGTGCCATCGGCTCCGATGGTCATCAAGGATGACCCCACACTGATGTTCACCAATGCTGGAATGAACCAGTGGAAAGACATTATCCTGGGCACAAGAGAGCCCGAACCACGCCGCCGTGCCGATACTCAGAAGTGTCTGCGCGTCAGCGGAAAGCATAACGACCTTGAGGAAGTGGGTCACGACACCTACCACCACACCATGTTTGAAATGCTTGGTAACTGGTCGTTTGGCGACTATTTCAAAGAAGGCGCTATCGATATGGCATGGGAATACCTTGTCAGTGTGCTCAAACTGAATCCAGAAGACCTCTACGTGACCGTGTTTGAAGGTTCACCTGAGGAGAATATCCCACGCGACGAAGAAGCAGCAAAATACTGGGCGAAGCACGTGCCAGAAGACCATATCATCAATGGTAATAAGCACGACAACTTCTGGGAGATGGGCGATACGGGACCATGTGGTCCATGCTCGGAAATCCACGTTGACTCGCGAACTCCAGAACAGAAAGCTGCCAGCGGAAAAACTGGTCGCGAACTGGTCAATCAGGATGATCCACAGGTGATTGAAATATGGAACCTCGTGTTCATGCAGTTCAACCGCAAGGCTGACGGTTCACTCGAAAAGCTCTCCATGAACGTGATCGATACGGGTATGGGCTTTGAGCGACTGGTGCGCATGATGCAGGGCAAGCACTCTAACTACGATACCGACGTGTTCCAGCCCATCATCAAGGCTGAGCAAGACCTGACAGGACTGAAATATTTCACCTTTGAGGAAGAGACTGCCAACCCCATCAGCAAGGAGCAGAACGAAATCAACATCGCCATGCGCGTCTGTGCAGACCATCTGCGCGCCGTGGCATTCTCTATAGCCGACGGTCAACTGCCCTCCAATGCAAAGGCAGGATATGTCATCCGCCGCATCCTGCGCCGTGCCGTGCGCTATGCATACACCTTCCTGGGACAGAAAGAGGGATTCATCTACAAGCTCGTGCCTACACTGGTGCACGAAATGGGTGACGCTTTCCCCGAACTGAAAGCCCAGCAACAACTCATCACCAAGGTGATCAAGGAGGAGGAAGACTCTTTCCTGCGCACACTGGAAAAGGGCATCTCGATGATTGGCGATGCTATGGAGAAACTCAAGGCTGAGGGTAAAAACCAATTGGATGGCGTTCAGGCATTCCGACTGTTCGACACCTACGGATTCCCACTCGACCTCACCGAACTGATTTGCCGCGAAAACGGATTCTCGGTGGATGAGGAACAGTTTAACGCTGAAATGCAGAAACAGAAAGATCGCGCACGCAACGCTGCCGCTGTGGAAAACTCCGACTGGACAGAACTCATGGCTGGCGAACAGCAGTTTGTGGGCTACGACTATACCGAATACAACTGTCATATCCTGCGCTACCGCAAGGTGACACAGAAGAAGAACGAATTCTATGAACTCGTGCTCGACTACACTCCTTTCTACGGAGAGATGGGTGGACAGGTAGGTGACTGCGGTGTACTCGTCAACGAGGCTGAAACCATCGAAATCATCGATACCAAGCGCGAAAACAACCAGAGCATCCATATCGTGAAGCAGTTGCCTAAGGATCCCACTGCCGAATTTATGGCTTGTGTAGATACCGACAAACGCGACGCTTCTGCTGCCAACCATACGGCAACCCACTTGCTCGACTATGCCCTCCGCCAGGTATTGGGCGACCATGTAGAGCAGAAGGGATCGTATGTCAGCGCCGATACCCTGCGCTTCGACTTCTCTCACTTCCAGAAAGTGACCGATGAAGAACTGCGTCAGGTGGAGCGTATCGTCAACGACATGATTCGTCAGGACATCCATATCGATGAGCATCGCGACGTTCCGTTTGAGGAAGCCAAGCAACTGGGTGCCATCGCCCTCTTCGGCGAGAAGTATGGCGACAAGGTTCGCGTAGTGCGCTTCGGTCCTTCATGCGAGTTCTGCGGTGGTATCCACGCCACTTCAACAGGTCGCATCGGCTTCTTCAAGATACTGACCGAGAGCAGCGTGGCTGCCGGCATCCGTCGTATCGAGGCTAAGACTGGCAAGGACTGCGAGGAAATGCTCTATCAGTTGGAAGACACACTGAAGGCTGTACGTGCATTCTTCAACAATGCAAAGGATCTGCAGGGTGTCATCAAGAAGTATATTGATGAGCACGACACCATGAAGAAGGATATCGAGCAGTTTAAGGCACAAGCCGTAGAGCGCACCAAAGACAAACTCGTGGAGAAGGCTCAGGTGCTCAACGGAGTGACGCTCATCAAGGCTGTATTGCCTCTCGACGCTCAGTCTGCCAAAGACTTGGTATTCAAGATTCGTGAAGCCGTTCCCTCACATCTGCTTTGTGTCATTGGTACCATCAGTGCCGACAAACCCATGCTGAGCATCATGATGAGCGACGATATGGTGAAGGAGCAGGGTCTCCACGCTGGACAGATGATTCGCGAAGCTGCCAAACTCATACAGGGTGGCGGTGGCGGTCAGCCTCACTTCGCTTCTGCCGGTGGTAAGAATACCGACGGTCTGAATGCTGCTATCGACAAGGTTGTGGAATTGGCAAAACTCTAACTGCCTGTTCTCATCCACATCATAAAGCGACGCGCCGCGAGTAGTTGACTCACGGCGCGTCGCTCGTTGTTATATCCCATGTATTGCACGAATGAAGTGCACAAATCAATAATCACAGCTTATAAATCAGCAATAAGAATCTGATTTCCGTGTGATATAAAGTTACCGGAGCGCCTCCAGATAACTGGCGAGTCGTTCCGTCACAACAGTAGCAAGCGCCACTTTACCATCTTGATCAATCACGACAATAGAAGGAATCCACTTCACACCATAAGCCTTAGAGATATCGGTATCATGAAACTTCTTCAACTCCGACACCTGAGGATACGTAATGCCGTATTTCTCGCACGCTGCACGCCACGCCTCAACATTGGTATCCATCGACACACCGACAAAAGCAACACCCTTGTCGCTATATTACTTATAGAGTTCTACAACGGCAGGAGCCTCCTTTCTACAGTCGGGACACCATGATGCCCAGAAGTCGAGCACTACCACACGACCCTTCAGTTCCGACAGGGAGAACGGTTTTCCATCGATGGTCTGCATCGTGAAATCGGGTGCCACACTACCCACCTTCACCAATTCTGTGGCATACTTGGCATCAAGGTCTCCCTCTTCTGTCTGTTGTGCTTGTACCGAAGCGGTCATCATCACCATCACCGCCAATAATAATTGTTTCATTGTCTTCATATCTTTATCTATAATATTGTTTTCACTGATCACTATACGCCACCGAATACACATAGCGCTGGTCGGCGCTAACCACGGTATCTACCCTGCCCGCACCATCGAGCACAGACTTCATATCGCTGCGGATGCCTTCGCCCGAACGCTTCTGCACCGCCTCTTTCATCGTCCACAGGCGCACAAACTCCAGTTCCGGATTGGCTGATTGTCCGATCTGCAGCAGCTCGTCATCACTCATGGTGTGGCGCACCAATGCCTCACGATAGCCGCGCATCGACTCGATATCGACGCCCACAGGATGGGAATCGATCACACAGATGGCTGCCTCACGACAATGACTCATATTGAAACAGATGTCTGGATGCCCCACGATAAACGGTTTGCCGTGTTCGCCATAAGAGAACACGGGCGGCTCCATGATGCCAAACTCCCGTTGCAGTCCCTCGCACAACAGCAGATAGGCTGCCACACAAGTGCGACGTCCAAGGTTGTGCTTGAAAGCTAAAGCCTGTTGGCGGCGCTGTTCCGACAGGAGTGACAGGGCGTGCTCCACATCGAGTTGGTCTAAATGGTCGTTGAGATATATCATGGGGCTGTTTCTTGAGGGTTTTGATGCGTATTGTCGGTCTGCGTCTTGGGCCAGTTGACTAAATAGAGGCGCTCCGACGCACGGGTAAAGGCGGTATAGAGCCAGTGGATATAATCGGGAGTGAGCATCTCATCGGTCATATATCCCTGATCCACATAGATGTGTGCCCACTGTCCTCCCTGTGCCTTATGGCAGGTGGCGGCATAGGCAAACTTCACCTGTAGCGCATTATAATAAGGGTCTTGCTTGAGCTGCTTGAAGCGTTCCTGCTTGGTGGGAATGTCGGCATAGTCTGCCATCACCTGTTGGAAGAGTTGTTCCTGTTGGTCGCGGGTCAGTGCGGGAGCTTCTGATGTCAGCGTGTCGAGCAGTATGGTGGCTGTCACTTCGGCATCGTCATAATCGGGAAATGCCAACGTCACATCGGCAAAGCGAAAGCCATAGAGCTTTCGGATGTTGCGCACACGACGCACCTCTGCCCTGTCGCCATTGGCAATAAAGGTTTCGCTGGAATCGGTAGCCTGTGCGGTGGTGGGCAGTTTCCAGTAATAATTGTTTTTTACGATCATCAACTGGTCGCCAGTGGTCAGTTCATCCTCCCGTCCGAGCACCATATTGCGAATGCCTTGGTTGTAGATATTGGCACGCTTGTTGGATCGGGTGATGACCATGGTCTCGTCGATTCCTACCTCCGAATAGCTTCCTGCCAATGTTTCTATGAGTTCGTCGCCCATCACCAAGCGGATATCGTCAAAGCCTTCGAAGCGTACCTTCGGCAACGATACGTCGCCATATTCCTCCATGGCATCAAACATCCGACGGATGGTAGTGGCATTGTAGAGGATGCCTGAATCCTGACTCTGTCGCAACACTTCGTTGAGATCACACTCGCTGACATGCAGTCCGTAGCCTCGCAGGATATCGCCCACCAGTGCAGGACTCTCGTCTTCGCCCACTGGTGGCAACTGGGCGCGGTCACCGATGAGCATCAACCGACAGTTGCGCCCGTTATAGACAAAGCGAATCAAGTCGTCCAACAGTTGACCTTGTGCAAAGGGTGTATCGCCATAGGTCGATGCGTTGGCTATCATCGAAGCCTCATCCACGATGAACAGCGTATCTTGTGCGTTATTGTAATTGAGGCAGAATGCCCCTTCCAACGACTGTTGCCGATAGATGCGACGATGGATGGTATAGGCTGAATGGCCCGAATAGAGCGAGAAAACCTTGGCGGCACGACCTGTTGGAGCAAGCAACACCATCCGCTGTTGCAGTTCTGCCATGGTCTTCACAATGGCTGCGGCAAGAGTGGTTTTACCTGTTCCTGCCGAACCGCGCAACACCATGACAGCCTCTTCACGACGGTTGGTCATGAAGGAAGCAAACTGCTCTATGGCTTGCTCTTGTTCGGCGGTTGGCACATGACAGAAGTTATGTCTGATGCGGTAAATCAGTTCGTCGATTATCATACGGTGGTCAAAGTTACGAAATATTGCAGAAATAGAAAAGCATTTTGGGATGATTAACGTTGATGACTGTGATTTTTACTACGGATTGGAGTTTGAGATAATTCGATGCACCTCGGAAATGAAAAGAAAATTTTTGATTTTCTTTGTATTTCGCTCGGTTTGCACTACCTTTGACGCTGTGCGTCTTAGGTACTCACGCTCGGAAAAACCAAAATTTATTTGGTTTTTCTCTCACTTAATCGTACCTTTGCAATGAATATGTCTAATAGAACGACGAATGCAATACTGGGCTTGGCAGCCCTGATACTGGCAATACTATGCCTGCTAAGCATCGTCAGCAACTAAAACCACTGGCAAGATGCACGACTATAGCCAACCCGTTTCACGTAAACGACTCATCATCAGAGTGAGCCGTAAGTCATTGTCGTTCTCTGTTTTAGACTGCGGCAACGGACAGATTTCTTTCATCCCCTACCCGCTGAAAAGCGGCATCTCACTATCGGCAAACCTTCGTGAGGCGTTCCGCGATGAAGAAATTCTAAACGATAAATACCAACACGTACTGGTATCGGTGGTGGCACCGACACTCACCGTTCCTACCGAACAGTTTAAAGAACAGGAAAAGGAAATATTGTTCCGACACGCCTTCACCAATCACGAACAGGATTATGTGGGATATACGGTGATGGACGACCTCAACTGCGTAGTGCTCTTTGCCATCAACAGAAATCTGAAGAGCGTCATCGCCGACCACTACCCCGAAGCAAGATACATGGCAGCGGTGGCTCCCGTATGGAGACACCTGCACCAAAGGAGTTACATGGGCACGAAAGCAAAACTCTACTGCTACTTCCACGACCAGCGCATGGATGTGTTCTGCTATGGACAAAACCGCTTTAAGTTCTGCAATGCCTTCGACGGACGCGATGCGCACGATGCCCTCTACTACCTGCTCTCCGTTTGGAAACAACTGGGCATGAAGGTGGGCCACGACGAAATGTTTCTTGTAGGCGATGTTCCCGAACAACAATGGCTGATTGAGGAACTGAAGAAATATGTGCAGCGCGCCTATGTCATCCTACCCACTGGCGATTTCAACCGTTCTGCCGTGACGCAGATAGAAGGAATGCCGTATGACCTCATGACATTATTCGTAAAAGGAAGATGAGAATTATTACAGGAATATACAAGGGACGTCACTTCGACATTCCGCGCTCGTTTAAAGCGCGACCCACTACCGATTTTGCCAAAGAGAATATCTTCAACGTACTCACGCAGTATGTTGATTTCGATGGGGCGGAGGCACTCGACCTCTTTTCGGGCACAGGAAGCATTTCCCTCGAACTCGTGTCGCGTGGCTGCCAGACGGTGGTCAGCGTGGAAATGGATCGTGACCACCATCGCTTCATACAGGAGTGCCTGAAGAAACTCAATACCAAGGCGTGTATTCCCATCCGTGGCGATGTATTCCGCTTCGTGAAATCATGCCGCCAACAGTATGATTTCATCTTTGCCGATCCTCCTTATGCACTCAAGGAACTGCCACAGATTCCTGACCTCGTCTTGCAGAAAGGCATACTGAAAGAGGATGGCATCTTCGTCTTTGAACATGGCAAAGACCATGACTTCTCCGACCACCCCAACTTCATAGAACACCGACAGTACGGCAGCGTCAATTTCACACTGTTCAGAGCAACGGCGAAAACAACCGAGTGATACTCTCCCACAAACGCACACCAAACTTTGGATGTACGCGCCTGGGGAGGTCTGCCCACGCCACCGACTGTTCTTCATCACGCAGGAAGATACGCTTCATGCGCAAGGCGGTGCCTTCGTCATAGATGAAGGCATTGGCTTCGAAATTATTTTCAAAAGACCGGAAGTCAACATTGGTGGAACCGCACGATGTCAACGCATCATCACACACCAACATCTTGGCATGCAGGAAACCGCCTTGATAGAGACTGACCTTCACACCGGCTTCTTCCACTTCACGCAGATAGGATCGTGATGCCCACTCCACCAACCTCGCATCGGCTTTATACGGACACAGCAATCGCACATCGACACCTGCTGTGGCTGCGGTCTTGAGCGCAAAGAGCACGGGTTCGTTGGGCATGAAATAAGGAGTCTCGATATAAACATAGCGACGGGCTGCCAGGATGATACGCACATAACCCTGCATAATCTCTGGATAGAGTGAGGTGGGCGCACTCGTCACCACCTGCATCAAACAGTTGTTGGACAGACTGGCATCGTCCAGCGAGGGATAATAGCTGCGGTCGCTGATGAGGGTGCGATCTACAAAATACCAATCCACCAGAAATGCTCGTTGCAAGGCATAGACGCCACTTCCCACAATGCGCAACATCGTGTCGCGCCAAGCCATACCGTGGATGCCTTCCACATAGCGTTCAGCAATATTCATGCCGCCAATATACCCCACCCGTCCGTCTATCACCACGATCTTACGGTGGTTGCGGTAATTGACCTTACTGGTGAACAACGGGAAGCGAACAGGAAGGAACGAAACGACTTCTATGCCCGACTCGCGCATCTCCTCATAGAAACGATTCTTCACGCGCCAACACCCTACATCATCATAGATGACACGCACCTTCACACCTGCCTTGGCTCTTGCTCGCAGGGCGTCGAGGATCTGTCTGCCGAGACTGTCGTCTTCGAAGATATACATGCAGATATGAATATGATGGGTGGCATGGTTGATATCGTCAATCAACTGGCGGAAGAAGGCTTCGCCCTCGGTGATGATGTCGATGCGGTTGTCTTTGAAGGGCAATGAGAACGACTGGTTGACAAACAGATCGACCAACTGTTTATGGCGGTCGGCAACACGCAGATTCTGCTGACCTACAAACTCCAGCATCGAACGTTTCGTCAACTGGTCCATCGACCGTTGACTGATGACCCTTGCACGCCGATGGTTCACACCGAAGAACACATAAAACAGCAATCCCACTACTGGCAAGAAGATGATCACCATAATCCATGCCATGGTCTTCACCGGCTGACGGTTGTCGAGCAACACATGGAAGATAGCGATAAAGCCTGCTGCGATAACGGCTATCGTCAGCAGCAGCATCAATGTCAGATAGAAGATGGAGAATGTCATCATGCCCGTGTCTTTTTTAGTTGCGTCCCAACTGCCGCCCCAGTTCCTGGTAGATCTTGCTGGTGTCCATATACGCCTTCATCAGTTCGCGCATCTTCTCCATATCGCCTGCCGAGGTCTTGAGTTGCTGGTTGATGGTTTTCAACCGCTCACCCACGATGATATAACGGTAGTCGAGCATCAGATGCTGCACCCGTTGGCGCAAGGTCTGTCCGCTGTGTTTCATCTCAAAACCTCGACCCAACTGATAGTTGTCGATGGCAAGACGCGTTGCCAACTGGCTGATGTTCACATCGGGATGCTGGGTGAAATAGGCTTCGGCACGAAAACCGGCATTGGCTGAGTGCTCTACGGCTTCGTGCAGTATCGTATTATAGAGGGGGTCGGCAAACGAGAGTTCGTCGCAGCCAAACTCATAATCCACATATTGCGCCACATTCATGCTGACCGTCTGACCGTCTTCTGTCTCCAGGTCATCGAAGATAATCTCTTCGCCGTGGCGCACCACCTGTTGTATCAACAGACGCTCCACCTCGGCTGTGGCGTTCACCTGAACGGCAAAGGCTACATCATTGGCTGAGGTGGTCTGCGCATCAGGAGTCTGCACTTCCTGCGGGCGTTCCATTGTGGGTTTCTCGCGCTCTTGCGCTATAAACTTATTGGTTTGCGTGATCAGCGTGCGCTCATCCACACCCAAGCGGCGCGAACAATCGGTCAGATACGTGGAACGCACAATGGAATCGGGTATCACACTCACCGAACGCACGATGGAGTTGATGGCTTCTGCACGGCGCAAGGGGTCGTTCACTCCTTTCAGCAGCAGGTCGGTCTTAAACTGTATGAAGTCGGTCTGGTGGTCGTCAATATACTTGCGAAACTCCTCGGCAGTATGTTTGCGCGAGAACGAATCGGGGTCGTCGCCATCGGGCAACAGCAACACCTTCACATTCATGCCTTCCTGCAACAACATATCCGTACCGCGCATGGCTGCATGGATTCCGGCAGCATCACCGTCGTAGAGCAGTACGATATTCTGCGTGAAGCGGTGCAACATACGGATCTGATAGATGGAGAGTGCCGTACCGGAGTTGGCCACCACATTCTCCAATCCACATTGGTGCATGGCAATCACGTCGGTATAGCCTTCCACCATATAGACGCAGTCACACTTGACAATGGCTTTCTTGGCTTGATAGATGCCATAGAGCTCGTGGTCTTTATGGTAGATTTCCGAATCGGGTGAGTTCACATATTTCTGTTGCACACCCTTGGTGGCTGCATCGAGCTTGCGACCGCCAAAAGCCACCACCTTACCACTCACATTAAACCAAGGAAAGATGGCGCGACCCGCAAAGCGGTCGAAGGTGCCATGTTCACCAGTGTAGCACAGGCCGGTCTTCACCAGATACTCATCCTTATAACCTTTGCGGCGTGCCTCCTCCAACAGCGCATCACGCTTGGTGAGGGCAAAGCCCAACTTAAACTTACTGATGATATCATCGCGGATGCCACGGCTGCGGAAATACTGTTTACCGATAGCCATGCCATCCACATCCTGTTGCAGGATGGTATGGAAATACTGACATGCCCATTCATTGACGATAAACATCGACTCGCGGTCGCCCTGCTCTTTCTGTTCCTCGGCAGTCAGTTCGCGCTCCTCCACCTCGATATTATATTTCTTGGCAAGCCACCGCAACGCTTCAGGATAGGTGATCTGCTCATGCTTCATCAGGAAGTTGATCGCGTTACCGCCCTCTCCGCAGGCAAAGCAATGGCAAATCTGTTTCGATGGCGACACCATAAACGACGGTGTCTTATCGTCGTGGAAAGGACACAACCCCTTATAGTTAACTCCCGCTTTGCGCAAGCTAACAAACTCGCTCACCACATCCACAATATTGGTGGCGTCCATGATTTTGTCTATCGTCGCTCTGTCTATCATAACCTTCAAAATGCGAAATTACGAATAAAACAGCGAAGTACAAAACAAAACCCCACATTTTTTAATGCCGCACACGGATTGCGAGGTACTCGAGCGCATTTTGGTCAAGGATTTTTATTTAAAGATTATTATTTCTGGCCAAAGGCCATATTTCATTAAAGATTTCCTTCAAAGATTTCTTGCGCTCGCGCAACCCCCCAAAAACATCCGTATAAATTCCGTTTAAATTCCGATGACCCGATGATCCGATGTTCCGATGACCCGACAAAATCGCCGAATCACCACTTTTTTTCGCTATTTCATTGTTATTTCATACATTTTCCTTGGATATATTGACATTTTTTCATACTTTTGTTCCGTGATAAGACCAGAAACAGTGTAACAAACCTAAAAAATAAAATCGTTTTATTAATTTAATTTCAGTACAATTATGAAAAAGTTATTTTTAGCCGTAGTAGCAATGATGGTATCAGCAGCTACCTTTGCACAAAATGAAGTAGGCCAGCTCACTATCCAGCCTAAGATTGGTGTCAACATCGCCAACATCACAGATGCCGACGACGCTGATCCCCGTATTGGTTTGGCTGCCGGTGCAGAATTTGAGTATGGACTATCAGACAATATCGGCTTGAGCGCAGGCGTCCTTTATTCTATGCAGGGTGCAAAAACTACCGAAGATGGTGCTGATTGCACTTTGAAACTCGATTACCTGAACGTTCCTATCCTTGCCAATTTCTATGTAGCAAAAGGATTTGCTGTGAAACTCGGTGTACAGCCTGGTTTCAAGCTCTCTTCAAAGGCGAAAGCTAAAGTATCTGGAGCATCAGCAGAGGTAGATGTTGATGGTATCAAAAGCATTGACCTTTCTATTCCTGTAGGCGTCTCTTATCAGTATCAGAATATCGTGTTTGACGCTCGCTACAACTGGGGTGTTACAAAGATTATTGAAGATAGCGATTCAAAGCATAGCGTATTCCAGATCACCGTTGGCTACAAGTTCTCTTTGTAAGAGCAACATGATAGTCAATCATTATATCCACAAGGTAGGTTCTGGGAGAACCTACCTTTTTTAATATCCCACACCTATTTATATATACCAACTCGAAAAATCACAGACATTGCACAAAAATCGCCATTTGTGCACAAAACGTCGGTTTTTGTGCATTTTATTTGGCTACATACCAAAAAAAGATTACCTTTGCACCCGATTTCGAAATTTCAATAACTCAATATTTATATGGCTTTAAAGATTGTCGTTCTGGCAAAACAAGTGCCAGACACCCGAAATGTGGGTAAGGACGCAATGACCGCTGAAGGTACCGTAAACCGCGCCGCCTTGCCTGCTATCTTCAATCCCGAAGATTTAAACGCCCTGGAACAAGCCCTTCGTCTGAAGGAACAAAACCCAGGCTCAACAGTAGGAATCCTCACCATGGGTCCTCCACGTGCAGGAGAAATTGTCCGTCAGGGACTTTACCGTGGCGCCGATACCGGTTGGGTACTCACCGACCGCCTCTTCGCTGGTGCCGATACCCTTGCTACTTCTTACGCTCTGGCCACCGCCATCAAGAAGATTGGCGATGTGGATATCGTACTCGGTGGTCGTCAGGCTATCGATGGCGACACCGCACAGGTAGGCCCGCAGGTTGCCCAGAAACTGGGACTCAACCAAGTCACCTACGCTGAAGAGATTCTGAAAGTAGAAAATGGAAAGGCTACCATCCGCCGCATCATCGACGGAGGTGTGGAGACCGTAGAAGCTCCCCTGCCTGTTGTCATCACCGTCAACGGAAGTGCAGCACCCTGCCGTCCGCAGAATGCCAAACTGGTGATGAAGTACAAACGCGCCACCTGTCCTATGGAGCGCCCCAAGGAAGGCACTCCCTACGACTACCTCTATGAAGAGCGCCCCTACCTCAACCTCAACCAGTGGGGTGTGGCAGATGTTGACGGCGACGTAGAGCAGTGTGGTCTGTCAGGATCACCCACCAAGGTGAAGGCAGTGAAGAACATCGTGTTCCAAGCCAAGGAGTCAAAGACCCTGACCGCTTCAGATGCCGACATCGAAGGAATGATCAAGGAATTGTTGGACGAAAAGATTATTGGATAAGAGATATGAATAATGTATTTGTATATGTTGAGATAGAAGGTACGCAGGTACAGGAAGTATCTCAGGAGCTGCTGACCAAAGGTCGCAAGCTCGCCAATGAACTCGGTGTAGAGCTCCACGCTGTGGTTGCCGGCACCGGTATCAAGGGTAAGGTAGAGGACCAGATCCTCCCCTATGGTGTTGACAAGCTGTTCGTGTTCGATGGCGAAGGACTCTTCCCCTACACCTCAGCTCCCCACACCGATATCATGGTCAACCTCTTCAAAGAGGAACAGCCACAGATCTGCCTCATGGGTGCAACAGTCATCGGTCGCGACCTCGGTCCCCGCGTGTCATCATCACTCACCAGCGGACTGACTGCCGACTGCACCGAACTGGAAATCGGTTCGTTTGAAGACAAGAAGTCTGGCAAGACCTTCGACAACCTGCTCTATCAGATTCGTCCCGCTTTCGGTGGTAACATCGTAGCCACCATCGTCAACCCCGAACACCGTCCACAGATGGCAACCGTTCGTAGCGGTGTGATGCAGAAAGCCCTCTACGACGGACAGGCCAAGAACGAGGTCGTATATCCTGAAGTATCAAAATACGTAGCTCCTGAAGCCTTCGTCGTAAAAGTGCTCGACCACCACGTAGAAGCAGCCAAGCACAACCTCAAAGGCGCACCTATCGTAGTAGCCGGAGGATATGGCGTAGGATCTAAGGAAGGCTTCGACCAACTCTTCCAGTTGGCAAAAGTACTCCATGGCGAAGTAGGAGGATCACGTGCCGCTGTCGATGCCGGATGGATAGACCACGACCGTCAGATCGGTCAGACCGGTGTCACCGTACACCCCAAGGTATATATTGCCTGCGGTATCTCAGGTCAGATCCAGCACATCGCTGGTATGCAGGATTCAGGCATCATCATCAGCGTCAACAACGACCCCGACGCACCCATCAACAAAATTGCCGACTATGTCATCGTGGGCAATGTCGAGGAGGTAGTGCCGAAGCTCATTAAGTATTACAAGCAAAATTCGAAATAAATAATTTGGGAATTTAAAGAAGTTAAGGGAAGTTAGAGAAGTTAAGAGACAATAGCTTTTATGGCGTATAGTTTTGAAAATATCATAGCTTGGCAGAAGGCTCATGCTTTTGTTTTGTTCGTTTATCGAGTAACGAGACATTTTCCAAAAGATGAGATTTTTGGACTGACATCTCAGTTCAGAAGAGCAGCTGTGTCTATCGAAGCAAACATTGCAGAAGGCTATAAGAAACTTAGCAAAGCTGACAAACTCCGTTTCTTCAACATTTCGCAAGGAAGTCTTGAGGAATGTAGAGATTACATTATCTTATCTAGAGATTTAGATTACATCTCGCAAATTGAATTTGAAGAACTCCATACTGGCCTTGTAACGACAAGTAAATTTCTCAATTCATATTGCGAAGCTATCGTTAACAATAATGCTCTTAAGAAAGAAGAAGGAATGTAGTTATAAATAGTAGCTCAAGGAAGAAAGGTGTTGTCCCTTAACTTCCCGAACGACCGTAGGGAGTGATAACTTCCCCTTAACTTCCCCTTAATTCCCACAAAACAAAAAAATATGGCAAACTATTATAGTGATCACCCCGAAATCGCGTTCCACCTCAACCACCCGTTGATGGAGCGTATCGTAGAACTCAAGGAGAAAAACTACGAAGACAAAGCCAAGTTCGAGGACGCACCCGTCGATTACAACGATGCCATCGAGAACTACAAACAGATTCTCGACATCACCGGCGATGTGGCTGCCAATATCATCGAGCCTAACTCAGAGAGCGTTGACCTCGAAGGTCCACACCTTGAGAATGGTCGTATGATCTATGCCTCAAAGACATTCGAGAACCTCGACGCCACCCGTAAGGCTGGACTCCACGGTGTCTCAATGCCCCGTCGTTACGGCGGTCTCAACCTCCCCAACACCGTATTCTCTATGCTCAGCGAGGTCATCTCAGCAGCCGATGCAGGTTACCAGAACATCTGGAGCCTCCAGAGCTGTATCGACACCCTCTATGAGTTTGGTTCAGAGGAACAGCGTCAGAAGTACATCCCACGCGTATGTGCCGGTGAAACCATGTCAATGGACCTCACCGAGCCCGATGCCGGTTCCGACCTGCAGCGCGTTATGCTCAAAGCCACCTACGACGAGAAAGAAGGTTGCTGGCGCCTGAATGGTGTGAAGCGCTTCATCACCAATGGTGACTCAGACATCCACCTCGTACTCGCCCGTTCAGAAGAAGGCACCAAAGACGGTCGTGGACTCTCTATGTTCATCTACGACAAGAACCAAGGCGGTGTTGACGTGCGCCACATCGAGCACAAGCTCGGTATCCACGGATCACCCACCTGTGAGCTGACCTATAAGAACGCTAAGGCAGAACTCTGCGGAAGCACCCGTCTCGGTCTGATCAAGTACGTCATGGCATTGATGAACGGCGCCCGCCTCGGCATCGCAGCCCAGTCAGTAGGTGTAGAACAGGAAGCCTACAACGAAGGACTCGCCTACGCCAAGGAGCGTGCACAGTTTGGTGAGAAGATCATCAACTTCCCAGCAGTCTATGACATGCTCTCACGCATGAAGGCCAAGCTCGACGCAGGCCGTTCACTGCTCTATCAAACCGCCCGCTACGTAGATATCTACAAAGCCCTTGAGGATATTGAGCGCGACCGCAAGCTCACCCCCGAAGAGAAGCAGGAACTCAAGAAATACCAGCGTCTGGCAGACGCCTTCACTCCAATGGCAAAGGGTATGAACTCAGAATATGCCAACCAGAACGCCTACGATGCCATCAGCATCCACGGAGGTTCAGGCTTCATCATGGAGTACAAGAGCCAGCGTTTGTTCCGCGACGCCCGCATCTTCTCTATCTACGAGGGAACCACCCAGCTTCAGGTAGTAGCCGCCATCCGTTACATCACCAACGGCACCATGCTCAACAACATCAAGGACATGGCAGCCGCAGAAGTTTCTGAGGCACTCCAGCCCCTGAAGGCACGTGTTGAGAAGCTCATCCCCGTTTACGAGGCAGCCCTCAACCGCGTCAAGGACCTCAACAATCAGGACGCCCACGATTTCCTCGCCCGTCGTCTTTACGACATGACCTGTGAGATTGTGATGTCGCTCCTCATCCTCGACGATGCCACCCGTGCTCCAGAGCTCTTCACCAAGTCAGCCAATGTTTACGTTCGCATGACCGAGGAAGATGTTCTTGGCAAGGCAGCCTACATTCAGAATTTCCAGGTAGAGGATCTCGCCAGCTTCCGTGCTGCCGAAGAATCTGCCGCCGAGTAATCTACTCCCCCACTATACCAATCACCGCCGTAGTCAAGCACTACGGCGGTGATTTTTTTAATCCCTTACCAATACCACACGAATCACAAACAGCATTATAAAGTTTCACTTCATTATAATTGATGTTCTACCCCAGTTCGGGATAAGAATAACATTCGTTGATTCCACGATGATACCCGTATGCCATAATCTCAAGAGATATGCCAATAAGGTATTCAAGGGAATTGCCACTGACGGAAAAGAAACTATGGGTTGGTGTCATGGCTTTAAGCTCCACCTTGCGTGTAATTTTGGAGCCGCGACCTGCAGAAAACGCTTAATAAACCCTTTGCTACCTTGCTGGGCAATCACGACTGTCTGAGCACGGGTAACCTATATACCGTGGTCGATATATATGAAAAACGATTGGATCTTTGAGCCTCTGCAGTGCGGCCTTTACCTCAATACAGTGTTTGGTCACGACTTTTGGACTAAACAGTCCACCAAGTATGATAGTGGCTACTATCCGTTTTCTACCCGCCTTCGCCCCAATGTGCTAGCGGGCGAGCGCTTCACCAAGGCCGTGCCTAATAACCGCCGCAAATTCAGTTGGCTCTTCGGCCAATCGTTACCGTGTCAGCATCGGCATGGAGCGATGTGATGGCCGACGGGTCAACGTTGTCAAAGTTCTGGGGTGTCGACATTATTGAGCCTTGCCCTTTGCCCGATGTGCCACCGTTAGTGCGAATAGCTCCGTTGCAGAGGGCCACGTCCCAGTCGGTGCGGTCATGCCAAGATTTGTCGGCCTCGATGTCGCCGAGATTGCTCGTACCCACGGTTGCTCCCTTGGCAAGCGAAAGGTATGTCCATGTGTTTGGCTGCAGCTGCACGTGCATTACCTTTTCGTTTGACGACGGACTATCACCGCCGATATTCGCACTGCATGCTGTGAGGCCAATGGCCAATAAGGTGGCAAAAAATAAGTTGTCTCTTTTTCTCATAACCATTATTTTTTTTTCTCTTCGTTTATCTAACCGTATTCTTTAATCTCCTATTCTGATATCTACCTGTTGTCCGTCAGCAGTCATGTTGCCGAAGCCCATCTTCATGGCTTTGCCGTTGGCAGTGCGCACCACAAAGGTGCGTGATGATGCGGTGCCGTTCTCCTCATACTTGTAGGGCGAGGCCGACACAATGTAGCGGCTCTTGCTGTTGTCAGACAGCTTGACATAGAACGCGGTGATTCCTGGTTTTACTGCTGTAGGTAGGCTTGTCGCCACACACTCGTGCTCTACAGGCTCCGCCCCTCGATAATCGATGAGCGACACGGCTTCAACCGTTCCATCACCCACGGTCTTGCCAATAGCTGCCTTCTTCACAGAAAGGAAAAACACATCGCCGTTGGTGGCCGTAGCCCCAGCCTTTGAAGATGCATCGATAGCAATCTCAATCTCGTTGCTTAGATATTGTCCTTGCATAGGATAGTCGCCTCCTGCATTGAAGAACGCCTGAGCGTAGGTGTACAGCGGGGTAGAGGTGGTGTTGCCGTCGTTTCTGAAGTCTGTGCCAAATGACAGGTCGTTGCGTGAACTGTACTTCAGCCTAATCTTAAACACTACCTTAGGTTCGTAGGTCATCACGCGCACGGCTTGCATCTTGCTCGACAGCTCCAGGTCGGTGTGCTGGTGGCTGGTGAAGAACCAATAGGGCAGATAAAAGCGCCCGTGGTCGTGAGAGAAAGTGCCCCAGGTATTGGTTACAATGAAAGCACCCTTATGCGTTGCGCCGTTAGGGTCGGTAAACTCTACGAGATCATCATAGCCCACTATGGTCATAGCGTGTGCTCCGCTGGTGGCAAGGTGCGTAAGAAGCGAGTGGTAGCCAGTTTTTGAAGGGCCGTCGTAGCGGTCGTTGATGGTCCATCCGCTCGATTGTGATGAGAATGTGAGCAAGCCGCCCGTGCTGCTTCCGTTGGCGGCATCGTAGAGCCATCGCTTGAGCGAGATGAGGTCGGTAGCATCGAAAGAGAGAATGTCTTTCACGCGGTAGCGCATGGCCTTAAGATACTTGTCATAGCCCGAGACCCAGCGAAACTGATACAGCCCCGAGTCGCCGTAGTCGGCCTCGGTCATCATGCCGTATCGTTGCGCTAAATAGAAACCCTGTTCAGCAAAGCCGCCTTGATCTTCGCCATCGTTGAGCATGTTCCACGAAAACTTGTAGGCGAAGCGGTTATCGGTCGAGGCCGAGGCATCGCGGTTGAGCAGGCGGTTCACCTCGTAGGTGAAAACATAGCCTATGCTTGATGCTTGTGCGCACGAGCCGCCGTCTTGGTTGATAATGGGCGGAAAATATTTGTTCTTAGAGTTGTCCACCGCTTCGGGTAGCGTCACCCCCTCTGTATCGAGACGCATGGGGCGCATGGTTGAGCGTATGCGCTGCACCTGGGGCGTGACCTTAGGTGCGGGATAAGCCTTACGCACTATGGTCTGCGCTCTGACAACAGCTGAAAACATCAGAAATAAAAGTATCAGTGCTTGTTTAAGTCTCATATTGTCATCATGTAATATTGCATTTTAGATGAAGGCTCACCACAATCGTGGCAAGCCTAAGAATATTGTTATTTGTGTTGCAGTCGTGCAATGGTTTTGGTGGCCTCGTTGCGCACAGCCTCGTCGTAACGGGTGTCGGCGGCTATGGCCTTGGCGGCCTCAATCATACGCGGAACCATAGTCGAGTAGTTGTGCCAGCCGAAAGCCTCAAGCAAGGCTTTCTGCGAGTCGGCATCGGCCTTCGGCAGATAGTCGATGAGCATGGGTATGAGTCCGTGTGCCATGAAGTTGCGGCACTGGCGTATGCACATAATGCGTTTCTTGGCCGTGGTCGAGGGATTGACAATCAGCTCTGTGTCCTTCGTCCATTTGTCGGCGCTGCGCTCAATGGTACGGCGTATCTTTGTGCGCACACTATCCTTCTGCATGTAGCACACGGTAGGCGAGTTGAACTGTCGGTCAAACTCGGCCAGCAACTTGTCTTTGGGGAACACGCTAAGGTCGGCTATGGCGTTGAAGTTGCAGCGGTCTGACGTGTTGTTGCTAATGCACACCTTTATTAGTGCTGGGATAAGACGCTCGTCGCCGCTCTTACCAATGAGGCGCAGAGCCTGACGTTGCACCAGTTCATGGCTGTCTTGCGAAGCCTCTTTCAGCACCTCGATGAAATTGTCATCGCCCATGAGTGCAATTTTTTCTAGAGCCTGAAGGCGCACCGTGGCGTATGGTGACGATTCGTAGATGGAACGCAACTTGACCGACGAGATGAGGTTGTGGCGGAACAGATGCTCGATAGCCAGAGCTTGGATGTCGGGGTGGTCGTTGTTGAGCAGCTTTTTCCACACCGATGGTTTGTCCTCGTTAATAATGTGGTCGAGGTTGAGTGTCTTGCCGTTGGTAGGGGCAAAGCGGAAGGTGGGGTCGCCGATGACGTGCGACTCCAAGTAGGTACTGTATCGCGCTATATCGCCCACGCAACCACCGTTGCTCAACAGTCCGAGCAGGCGATCACTCCACTTGTCTTGTAGCACGTTCACCGTGTTGGCAATGCACACTACAGTGCGTCCTGGCTGGAACAGATACTCGTTGGCAATGCAATCGTCTTGATGGAACGAGCCGCAGAAACAGGCATCAATGACCACCACTGGCACGTTGGGACGGAAGCCGTAGCCCTTGAAATCTTCTAAATGCAGGTCTGAGGCAGCCTCGTCAAGCGAGTCTTGCTTCGTGAGCTCCGGGTCGAGCGCATTGGCCAGCCACGACTGTGGCAGGTCAAACTTCTTCTCAAGGGCTACGCGCAGCGAGTCGGCGTTCTTGCCGCGCTGCTTGGCCTCGTATATATGCTCGCGGCAGTAGCGTATAACGAAGTCTTTGGCGCCACGCACCGTCTGCGGTTTCACAAGGGTGTTAAGATACTGTGTGTCCCAGTAACCGTGGTGGTGTAGCACGGCCAGGTCGAGGTCGGTGCGCATAAGCTCGTCCATGAGCATGGTTTTTACAGGGTTATGGTCGCTGTGGTCAAGATAGCCTATGCGGTTGATGCGTCCTCTCAGCTCGGGAAAATGTTCAAGATAAGACCCTTTCTCGTCAATGCGAGCCACCTTCGACTCGCTTATGTAGCCGTGTCCGCTGAAATAGAACATCTGCTGTAGGCTGCGTTGACGGCGTTTTTCCTCAACCAGTTTGCTGAGGTAGGAACGCAACTTTTCATAGCGCGATGTACCTCCGGCATCGGTGGGTCGTATACGTCCACTGAAGATGGTTGGCTGTAGGTTTTGTCGGCTGTCGGCCCTGAGCGAGTAGTAGAAGTAAGGCTTCGTCTCATCCTTACCCAGCGAATTAAACTTCAGTCCAAAGTCATCATAATATCGGTCGCTGGGCACCGACGACTCGCGACGGTCACGCCGCTGGTCCATCTTGAAAGCGCTGGTCATGTGCTGCGCGTCGCGCACCATGACCACGGGTATGTCGCCCACAAATACTGCCCCTATCACGGGGTCTTGTTTCTGCGAGTGCATGCGGATGAGTGTGGCGCGAATGCTGTCGGGCACCTGCCAGCGGTCAATCACTATGTAGGGCTTCATGCCGTGCAGCTGTTCCACTGCTGAGGCATAGGCTTCTACCTGTGTCTTTGCTTCGTTGTAGCTTTTGGGGTCAATGACGATGGCAAAGCCGTCGCGTGCCTGTACCGACACATACGAGGCAGCAACCATAAACGCCAGGAATATTTTTTTACTGTTCATAAATCAATAATTTAATTTCAAAAATACTAATTCATAATGCGCAATGCGCATCGTCTCGCCTCATCCCTTACATCTTGTGGTAACGACTGGTCGGCTGCTATCTTGTGTGCTACTTCAAGGCAAACATCAGAGGTATAGGCCAAACGGTGCCATCCCATCACGTTGAGGAGAGCCTTGCGCACCTCGTTGTCGGTGCAGCGAAGGGTGTAATCGGCCACCTTCGGGAGAAGATAAGCTGGACAGTAGATGCGCATATACCCAGCCTGTCGCAAGGCATGTTTGTGATCAAGGCTGTCGTTGAGTAAACTCATTATGTCGCTGTCCCAGCGTGCCCCCATCTTTTCTACCTGGCCGCGCACCGCGGTGCAGAACGAGTCGGCCTTCACAAGTCGTCCTTCCATCTGTGCCAGGCAACTGTCCACCGCCTTGGCAAGCAGCTGTTTGTTAAAGAACTGAATAGCTTGGTCGGCATTAAAGGCTACGCGCTTCGACAAATTGGTGCGCGTGAGCAGCCGGGCAAAGGCTGGAACCAGGCGCTCGCTACCGCGCTTGGCCATCACGTTTACGGCAAACCGTTGCAGCATCTCGTAGTTGTCGTCAAGGGCTGTTGCAATGGCATCGTCGAGAATGTTTGAGCGGCGGTCGGTGAGCATGGTGAAAGCCTGTAGGCGCACCGTGGCCAAAGGCGACGTGCGTAGCGTATGTAGAAGTGCCTTGTCTGAGTAGCGCGAAGCGTGTTCAAGCATGTCTCGACACAAAAGGTCAGCAGAACCTTTGCATGGCGGCGTAGGCAGAAAGGCAAATGTAGGGTCGCCGATAACGTGCGACTCAAGGTAGGCCGTGTGTTGGTTTATGTAACCAATGCTAACGCCACAGGCCAGCAAACCGAGGTAGCGATCGTACCACTTATCCTGAATGATGTTAACACTTCCGGCCAGTGTGGCCACCGTCTTTCCATCGCGAAAGATGTATTCGTTGGCAATGCAGTCGTCGCGGTGAAACGATCCGTTGAAACAGGCATCAAACACCACACAACGGGCGTTTGGACGGAAGTTATACTTGTTTATCTCGTTCAGTGTTAGGTTATCGTTAGTGCGCATGTTTAGATACTGCGTGTCCCAGTCGCCGTGGTGGTGTAGCATGGCCAAACTAAGGTCTGGGCGCATCATTTCGTTCATCATGCTGAAACGTATGGGCGTGGCATCGTCATAGTCCATATAACTAAAGGCTCCAGGTGTGGCGGCCAACTGTGGAAAATGCTCCATCAGTCCACGAAACTCGTCGATGTGGGCTGGCTTCGATTCAGATATGCTACCGTCGCCCGTGAACACGAATACTGAGCTAAAACGCTCTGGATTGAGTTTGGCAGCCGTGGCCTTGCGTAGGTAGGCACGCAACTTGTCGTAGCGTGAAGTGCCCCCGGCGTCGGTGGGGCGTATGCGTCCGCTGAAGATGTCGGGCGAAAGCCTTTGCGCCCCTTCGGCAGAGAGCGAGTAATAATAGTATGGTAGTGTGTCGTCTTTTCCGAGAGGGCAGAACCGCAAATTGAAATCGTCATAGAACCTGTCGCTCGGCACTGACGACTCGCGGCGCTCGCGCGATTGGTCCATCTTGAAGGCCGACGTGAGATACTGCGCGTCGCGCACCATAGGCACAGGAATGTCACCCACAAGCACTGCACCCACGATGGCATCGTGTTTTTGTGTGTGCAACGCCATCAGTCGTGCGCGAATGCTGTCGGGCACCTGCCAACGGTCAACAATGACATATACCTTATAGCCTTGCTTCTGTTCAAGTGCTTTCACATATCCGTCAAGCTCGGCACGTGCCTTGCCGTAGCTAACGACATCAACCACCACCGCCACGCCATCTCTTGCAGCTGCGCACAGGGCTGTGAACAAGAAAATCAAACCAAGGCAACACGATTTAAATAAATTTTTAACCGACATTGTTGTTATGAAATGTTATAAATAATTGTTTATAGAAGGTGTATGAACACTCTCCTTAAAAGTTAACATACACACCGAACTCTCCCTGTGTGAGCGATGTCGACTTGAAGTCGGCAAAGTATTGTGCGTCATCCTCATAAAGCGTAGAGTTGACCTTGCAGAACAGTCCGAGGCGCACGGCTTTGGCCACAGGAAAATTGTAGTCGGCAAACCCGCCGAGGCAAACCCGCTTGGCCGAGGCCCACTCAAACTGGCGCGTTACATACACTGCAGTGATGTCGTCGCTGCCCGAGACGTTCGTGCCCGTGGCAAACTGACGGTCTTTCACCGGCATGACGTATCCTGCATTGAGCTGTGCGTTGAACTGACCTTTGCCAAGGGTGAAGTGCTTACCAACAGTGAGGTTGAGCGAGAGGTTGGTCCACTGTTGCTTCTGCAGTCCGTTGTCGTTGTAGTGCTTTAGGGTGGTGTTGGCGAGTGTGGCGAGCAACGAGGCGTAGAAGTCGGGCTGTCTGTCAGCGAGGCGGTCGAAGCGATACTCAGCAGTTACGACCATGTCTTGCTGTTTCTGGATGCGCGTCTTGCTCAGCACCTCATAATAAGAAATATTGCCATGCTCAGTGTCGGTTAGCTTCTTCTGATCGTACCAGTCAGAGTTTCCACTGCCCATTTCTGCACCTACAATTATATGGTGCAGCACATGCTCGTTGTAGGAGAACATGAAGCGGTCTTTGAGGGCGAAATGGGTAAAATGGTAGTCGCCACCCTTGAATGTGTAAGACGACCCTCCATCAGTTGCTTTCTCGTTGCCAGCAGATGCCGACAGTATCACTACATTTTGAAAAGGCGAGCCAGAAGGCTTGAACGTGGCCGACAGTTCACCCGTGAAGGTGGTGCCTTTGTAGTCGCGTTGGTAGCCAGCGTCCTCGCCGCTGGAACGGCGGAAGTAGTCGCCCATACCCTTCATGAGAAAATAGCGGTGGTTGATGAGCGGATTGACAATAGTGTAGGACAGGTTGCTGCTGAACAGCTCAATGCGTGCCGCCAGCCCAAGTGTCCACGCCGTGGTGAGCATGGCGTCGGCACCTACCGTGATGTTGAAACGCGACGTGTTGGTTTTGGGGCGTGGGTCGGTCTGGTCACTGAGGCTTCCTACAGTCAGTCCGGCTCCCATACCACCTTTTATCTTAGGGTTGAAACGGTAAGAGAGTGCTGCGCCCATGGCGAAGGTCTCAATGTTGCCATCGCTGGTCACCGAGTCGGCGAGCACAAATGGGTTGTTCGGGTTGAGAAAAAGTGTTGAGTTCCATTCCTGATTTTTATAGCTCGTGTTTTTGTAGTGTAGAAAGCCCGACACGTCAACACGCTCAAAGTGTTTCAGTCCGCCGAGCTGCACGTTAAGGTTGTTTACATTGTCTGGTGCGCCTGCGTTGTTGAAATCGCCGCGCGTGAGGTTGTAGGACACGAGAGCCTCGCCTGTGGTCTGCTGGCTGTTGTAGGCAAGGCGTGTGGGGTTGAAGCTATGATAACGGATGTTATAAAGCTCGTTCACAGCACCATCATGCCACAAATTAGCGGCATTGGCAAACTCGGTTTGAGCCTTGGCCTGTTGTGCCGCGAGGGCCGTGGCAAGGCATAACAGCAAGTATCTATTCATTTGTTATAAACTTGACGAGTTGATGAGTTGATAAGTTGGCGGGCCCTTTCTAATGTAAGAACCCGCCAATCAAACCACTTTTCTACGAACTAAATTACTTATCTACTTCTGTGGGCTTTACGCCTGGAGTGAGGGGCTGGTTGTTGAGAAAATCGTTTGACGAGTTGTTGGTGTCCTGATAGTAGGCGCGTCCGTTTACAATCTTCGTAACTTTTCTTCTCACACATTTGCCTGCCCATGCGGTTGAGGCAAGCACACCCTGTGCATCGTCCTTTGGAAGGAATGTGGCATAATTGTTCTCGTTGCTAGAATTCCAAATGTCAACAGCATCAAGCACATATTTGCTTGGGATCATCAGATACTGCATTGTTGATGTGGAACCTGGTGTGGTCATCAAATTGTTGGCATCGGCGGCATAAGACTCGGGACTCATGCCATCGGGCAATTTGGCCAGAATGTAAGCACGTCCGAAGAAGCCAAGACCGAAAGCCTTCATGTATTGATTGCTCTGGAAAATAACGGATAGCGTGCGGTCGATGTAAGAGGGATCGCCTGAATTGGTAATCTGAATCTCCCAGTCGGCATTCGATAGGTCAGGGCAGTTGTTTCCTGCATTAGCAAGTTCGCTGTGGTTGGCAGCATCATTGGCCACCACCACACTCTCGCCAGGCTGCAAAGGATATTCCTTGCCACCACTCACGCCAGGGAAGGCTACCACTGTGCCCTGTCCGCACTCATAACGATCGGTGATGCCTGCTGCCTGCCATGCGTTTGCCTTTGTTTGGTTGCCTGTAGGAGCCGACAAAATGAGTCCGTCAAGATACTGCACATCGTCAGAGTTGTTGACAATCTCAAAATAAGAGTCTTTCACATATCCAGCAACTCCACCAGTGGTGTAGAGAGCCTTGAACACAAGCGGTGATTGGTATATGGTTTGAAGGGCCAGTGTCACGGCCTGATCGGCATAAACGTCTGCGCTACCTGTGGCTACTACATGAGCAGTTGCATCGTCTTTAATCTTGCCACTCACAGAGAAAGTGTACTGTCCTTGCGCCAGCGTTATCTTCTCGGCAGTGGTAGTGTTCAGGCTGATAGTGTCGCTCACGGTGCCTTTGGTTGTTACTAACTTCAGGTCCTGTACCGATGCGGCATCTACGCCCTCTGGGAAAGTGAGGTTCACGGTTACCTCATATGATTTCACTCCAGGCTCATCATTTTCAGAACATGATACAAATGGCACCATGCCCACAATGGCAAGCAGTGCCCCAAGGGTCTTTAAAAATGTTTTTTTCATAATCAAAATAATCTTTTAAAATACTAATTAATAAATCCTTATTATTTAATTCTATATTATGGCGAAACGTAAACAACTTAAAAATCAAAGCTTAATCTTTAGTTCTGCACCGAAATACATGTCAGGATAGAGCTGACGTTTGGCGAGGGTGTGCTTGTTGGTGTGCCACTTGCGCGTGTTAGTGAAATTGTTGGCCGTGAATGACAGCTCGGCTATTTTCCCTATCTCTTTCGTAAAGCGGAAGTTGAGTAATGCCCACGGTTTCACCACATCCTTCTCAAAGGCATAGGTCTGGTAGCGTTGAAGCATCAGCCCGAGTGTAGCGTCATTGGCCATTTGCGGTTGCCATAGGGTGTATTGACCCTTGCGGTCGTAATAGCCTATTGGGTCAACGGCCAAATAGTCGCGGCCCTGATAGTTGACGGTGCGCGTGCGCTCCTTGCCCGCGTTGTCATTATAGACCATACGCTCGCCATCGTACCAAACCACCTGTACCGATGTGGTAAAAATCATCCTCACAGCAGGAATATGGGTGATGAAGCGGAACGTTGTGTTTACGCGGTCTTTCACCGTGCCGTAGCCCGACGGCATTACGGCCACATAGTCGTAGTTGCGGTTGATGTAGTTGAGCGATGTCTGCTCTTCGGTGCGCGAAACATGAAACCATGCGCCGTTTATGTTTAACGAGGTGCGCAGTGGCTTGAACGTACCGAGGTCGAGACCGTACTCAATGCCGTGCTTCAGTGAGCGCGAGTTGTTAGAGGGGCAGCCCCATGTGTACATATCGGTCATAGAGGTTTTTGTAGCCGTGACCTTCACGTTATTATAGATGTAGGACACATCGCCAGTAGCAGCGTTATATACTGGGTCGGTTGCCGTGGCTGGAACGTCGTACTTTATGTAGTTGGCCCAGTATAGCTGTGACGAAAATCCGAACTCATGGGTGTGGCGTTCGTTGAAGTAGGTTACGAAACCGCTCACCTGCCCAAGACGAAACGACAGGCCAACCTCCCACTTGCGTGAGTGGGCAGGACGTAGGTCAGGGTTCGTAGTGTTGTTAATTACATCGGTAGATACTAAGGCCAAACGGTCTTTTGCCGCATCACCGTACTTGGCAAGGCTCACGTTGTCGTAATAAACGTTGTCGGGATAGAGGTAGAGTAGCGTGGGCATCTTGTTGCTCAGACCGAAGCCACCTGTTATCGACAAGTCGTCGAATAAACTGTTATTGTGCTTGTTGAGCAAGTTAATTGAAGCGTTCACACGCGGTTCGGCCACAAACATGCCACTGTTGCCACCGCTCTTGTCGGCGTTGAGGAAGAGGTTGCTCACGCGCACTCCTGCCTCAACATCGGTGCGTGTGGTGCCGAGAGCCAGTGACAGCTTGTCGCTGAAGAAGCCTGAGAGGGTGTGCAGTGCAGGAATGTTCTTGAAAGCACGCGGACGCAATGTTTGCGCTCCCATGGCCTGTGGAGGGTTGGCCATGTCGAAGGTCAGTCCGTCGCCCTTGTTCGCATCGTAGGTGTATTCGGCTCCGAGCTTGAACGTGGTGTGGTTGTTGCTACCAATACTTACATACTTATTGGCCACAAGCTGCGCGTAAACATTGATAGGAAGACCAGCGATGCGGTACTCAGAGTGGTAGCTCTTGTTCTTGAACATAGCTTCGTGGATGCCAGCCTCGCGCACATCGGTAATTACGCCATCGGGGTTGGAAATGAGGTCATAGTGCTCATCGCTACTCTTCGATATCTGAGCTGACAGGTTATAGTCAACGCGTGTAATAAAACTCTCACTCGAGCTCCAGCTACCGTTGGCAGATAGGCGCGCGCCTATGTTTTTGTTCTTATAGTGCAAATCTTGCTCTTGATATTGGGCATCTTGCTTGCGGTTGTTAATGTTAGAGTAGAACGAGCCTTTGAGGTTGAACGACAATCCGCCCCAGCGGTTGCTGTAACCTGCCGTTGCTGTGATGCGGTCGTAGCCGAGATAGTGGCGGCGCGTGTCGCCCCACGACTGTGACCAGTCAACGCTGAAGTTAATGGCCCCACCGCCCTTTAGCGCGAAGCCCTTGCCTGCAAACACTAGTTTAGAAAATGGGTCAGCTTGCACCTTAACCTCCCACGGTGTTCGCCCCGACTTGGTCTTCACTACTACCAAACCCGATGTGAGGTTACCGTACTCTACTCCAGGAATGCCGCGCACTACTTGCACCGACTCAATGTTGCCAGCGCTCACTGTGCGCAGGTCGGCACCTTGTCCTGCGGTCGTTTGATCGTTCATACCGTCGCCCTGTGCACCCGAGTTTGAGCCGTAGCGTGTGGGGGAGAGAGCCTGAAGGTTGGCGTTGTTGCTTAAGGGCGTGCCGTCAACCACCACTCCCGTGCCGAGGGCGTTGTTCTTGTCATCATCGTCAATCTCGCGTATATGGGCCTGTGACAACTTGTTGAGGTTAGGGTTCTCTGTCAAGTTGCCTGGCACAAGCTGAAGAATGTCGCTCACACTCTTAGGTTGGATATGGCGTATGGCGTCCTCGCCAACAACCGACTTCGACCCCATCTGCACCTGTTTGGCCGTCACTACCACCTCGTTGAGTTGCAACCCCAGCTCGTTGAGTGTAACATTCACGGTGCAATCGGCATTAACGGTAAGGGTGTCTGTGACCGTTTGGTAGCCCACAAACGTCACCTTGTAGGTGTAGGTGCCCTTGGGTACGTTGTTGAGCACGAAGCGTCCGCCCGCCACGGTACTGGTTACGAGGTCGTTATTGAGGTTCACGGTAGCAAGCTCCACGGCCTTGCCGTTGCTGTCATTCACCGTTCCCGACACCTTGTATGTCTGTGTCTGCGCGTTGGCTGACGTGGCGAGAATTATAACGAACGATGTTGTTATTTTTCTAAAATTAAATTCCATATATTTTTATGTTTTTCTCTGTCGTATCTTTACTTTTTTCCATCTCAACTTTATCCTTTTCAATTGTCGCTGATATCATTGAATTATGGTTTGCAAAATTAAGCATCAAATGCCTTTCTCACAATACCTAAAAATTGGTAAACCACATCGCCCAAATGGGGTAACCGATACCCCAGTTCGGAATAAGAATAACATTCGTTGATTCCACGATGATACCCGTATGCCATAATCTCAGGAAATATGCCAATATGGTATTCAAGGGAATTGCCACTGACGGAAAAGGAGCTATGGGTTGGGGCATGGCTTTAAGTTCCACCTTGCGTGCAATGACAGAGGCGAGATAATAGCGTTTGTACTTATTGGTGCAAATGTCAGCGTCAAGGACCTCAACAATCAGGACGCCCACGATTTCCTCGCCCGTTGTTTTTACGACATGACCTGTGAGATTGTGATGTCGCTCCTCATCCTCGACGATGCCACCCGTGCTCCAGAGCTCTTCACCAAGTCAGCCAATGTTTACGTTCGCATGACCGAGGAAGATGTTCTTGGCAAGGCAGCCTACATTCAGAATTTCCAGGTAGAGGATCTCGCCAGCTTCCGTGCTGCCGAAGAATCTGCCGCTGAGTAATCAACTCCCCCACTATACCAATCACCGCCGTAGTCAAGCACTATGGCGGTGATTTTTTTCACCTCTACCATAACAAGACATTTCAAATTTTCCCAGCAATGATTCCACTGGAATGTTAAGCATTTTGAAGTAATCTACGCCAAAAAGAAAAACGAAATCTCATCAAATATCTCCCTCGTTGAATTACAACAGGTTATGGATTTAGCCCAAACTGGTCATTAGCATTTGCTCCCTCTTCCGTAAGGTATAGCTCTGACATACGCAACTTTACAAGTTCGAATAACCTCGGACAGCTATTACTTCACTCGTCAGTTCCACTTCGTGGTACTTTTTCTCGCCATGGCATAACTCAACGAGTTCGGGAAGAAAAGGCTACCATCCCCCCATAGGTTTGGCAGTTTCTCGTCGAGTTTTCGATAGTTTCTCGTCCGAGAGTCGTTCTTCTTTCGTCCGTCTCTCGTTCGGTTTTTGCTTGATCCTCGTTCGGTCCTCGATCGGTCTTCGATAGACTAACGAATAAGCAACGAGAGACGAACGAGAGACGAACGAGGACCTAACGAGAAGTTAACGAGAACCGAACGATAAGCTAACGAGAAGAAATCAAGCCCAAGTCGGGTGTCAATCGAAAAACCATGATACTTCTGTTGGAACCAGCTCGAGATGTTCGATGTAATAATTGTAAACATAAATGAGAATTTTTAATTAGTAAGACTTGTGGTTTATTGCAAAGGCTTCTTTTTGGTTTAGAAAATCAGCCTCGAGATCGCGTGCAAAGATACAACATCACACCCCCCATTGTCAACCCTTTGACTTAAAATTTAATTTTATTTAACTAATAATTTATGTTTTGTAACTACTCAGCCCCCCACAGCATAAGATAGTCAACGGAACTCGTTAATAATTCATAAACTTGATTTTGTTCCCAAACCAAATCATTGTTAAAGCGGTTTGTATGTATAGTCTTATGTATGTGTAGCCTACATTTGTCAAATTTGGGGTCTATTAGGATGCCTGTGGGTGCGGCATACTTGCGCAGCCAAATTATGTCTTCAAGCAGACAGTCGTCAACGAGAGCCTATTTCGCGTTTCGGGCAAACGCAAAACTTCCGTTAATGGATGTGAAACCGCATTTGGTCATTTCACAAAAAATGCCTATCATTGCAGATGAATGGCAAGACCGTGTACAGACATAGACGAAATTTTACGCTCGATTAATCAGCGTCTGCGTAAGCTTGAGAAGTCCGACTCCGAGAAAACTGAGGAGATTGGGCGTCTCAACCGTGTCATATGCCAAAAGGACAAGGAGATACACAATCTGAAGGTGGAGCTTGCTTCGTCCAAGTCAGATCTTGCCGATGCCAAGACCCGTATCAAGGAACTTGAGGGCGAGGAACCTGACGAAGAGGACGATTCTTCAAGTTCATCAGAAAAGCCTGAGAAGAATAGCAGCAACAGCAGTGTTCCTCCATCTCAGGAGAGCATTGCCGCTCGCGAACTTCGCAGGACGAAATCCTTGCGCAAGCCGAGTGGCAAGCCCAGCGGTGGACAGCCTGGACACAAGGGAAGCACCTTGCAGTCTGTCAGTACGCCAGACAGAATCATAAAGCATGAGCCAGCCTACTGCAAATGCTGCGGTCGCCCGTTGGATGGCATTGAGTACAGGAAAATCCGTAAGACGCAAATTGTAGACATCAAGTTTGTCGTAGAGACTACCGAGGAGCAGTATTATGAGAAGGTCTGCCAGTGTGGCTGCGTGAACAACTGCGATGCTCCCAACTGCCGCATCAAATACGGTGACAACATCCGTGCGCTTGTCAGCTATCTGAATGTTGTGCAGTGTATCCCGTTCAAGAGAATAGCTGAACTCATATCAGACCTTTGTGGACAAAGGATAAGCGAGGGAACTGTACAGAACATACTTAAAGGAAACAGCGCCAAGTCCGACAAGACATACGATGAGATACGGAAGAGGATCGAGTGTGCTCCAGTTGTTGGAGCAGACGAGACCAGTGCCGCTGTGGGAAAGCAGTTGCACTGGAACTGGATATTCCAAACAGATGCTCTTACATATGTATATCAGCTGAAATCGAGAGGTCAGGAGGCCGTAGATTCCAAGTTCCCTAACGGTCTGCCCCATTCAACGCTTGTTACCGACAGAAAACAAACTTATTTCAAGATGAATGTCAAGGAACATCAAGTCTGTCTGGCCCACCTGTTAAGAAATGCCGAATATCTTAACGAGCTAGACGCAAAGCAGGACTGGTCTCGAAGGTTTACCCATCTGCTAGCACACGCCATCGACCTTAGACGAAACAACACTATCACGCAGAGAAAGATAAAGGTACTGAAGACCAAGATGAAGAACCTCTTGGGAGAAAGCCTGTCGCACCTCGATGAAGAGTTTGAGAGATTCAAGAAAGGCATCCTAAAGGTAAAAGACTATCTGTTCACTTTCCTCTCCAATCCACTTGTGCCTTATGACAACAACGCAAGCGAACGAGGGGTGAGAAAGATAAAGGTAAAACAGAAAGTCAGCGGATGCTTCCGTACCGATAGCGGTGCCGATGATTTTGCCAAACTACACTCTATAGTAGAAACTGCCATGAAGAATGGAAACTCTAAATTCAATGCTATACTTGCTGTCGTACAACAGTAATGTAACTACTCATGCCTATAGGTGCTGAGTAGTTAC